>ENA-UOJF01002044-UOJF01002044.1-human-gut-metagenome-genome-assembly--contig:-P74-NODE-2044-length-11950-cov-10.613871_pt1 | contig 11950 bp, 7 predicted proteins | sample MGYA00242344_ERZ723891 | MGnify/ENA metagenome assembly ERZ723891 | reverse complement strand
GGAAGACCCCGCCCTGCTCCTCCTAGCGAAGGAACGCGGGGTGAACAGTCTGACTGAATTGACCTACAAGCACTTCCAGAAGGAAATGAACCTGATCAACAAGGCCTTCTATGAAGTGCTCACGGAAGGCGACAGCACGGGGCAGCCCTTCACGTTCCCCATTCCCACGGTCAACATCACGGAAGACTTCGACTGGGAAGGGGAAAACGTCCCGCTCCTGTTTGAAAATGCTGCCAAGATAGGCTCCTCCTACTTCCAGAACTTCATCGGCAGCCAGTACACTGTCAATGAAAACGGGGAACGCGTGCCTGACGAACGGGCCTACAAGCCGGACGCCGTGCGTTCCATGTGCTGCCGCCTCCAGCTGGACCTGCGGGAACTGCTCAAGCGCGGCGGCGGCCTGTTCGGCTCCGCGGAAATGACCGGTTCCATCGGAGTGGTGACCATCAACCTGGCGCGCCTGGGCTACCTTTTCAAACAGAACCGGGAAGCTCTGTTCGCACGGCTGGGGGAACTGCTGGACCTGGCCAAATCCTGCCTGGAAAAAAAGCGTGCTTTCGTTCAGGAAATGTATGACCGCGGCCTGTACCCCTACACCAGGCGCTACCTGCCCACCTTCCGCAACCACTTTTCCACCATCGGCGTCAACGGCATGAACGAACTGCTGCGCAACTTCTCCAATGACACCATGGATATCACCACGGAAGAAGGCAGAAAGTTCGCGGAAGAAATCCTGGAGTTCATCCGCCTCCGCATGCAGGAATACCAGGAGGAAACGGGCAACCTCTACAACCTGGAAGCCACGCCCGCGGAAGGCACCACGCACCGCTTCGCCCGGGAGGACCAGAAACGCTACCCGGACATCATCCAGGCGGGCCCCGTGGGCCAGCGCTATTACACCAACAGTTCCCAGCTCCCCGTGGGCCATACGAGCGACTTGTTCCGGGCACTCCAGCTCCAGGACGAACTCCAGTGCTGCTACACCGGCGGAACCGTCTTTCACATGTACATGAATGAAGCCATCAGTTCTCCGGAAGCCTGCCGGGACATCGTCCGCAAAGTGCTGACCCGTTTCCGCATGCCGTACCTGACCGTCACCCCGCTTTTTTCCGTCTGCGAGAAACACGGCTATCTGCGCGGGGAGCACCAGTACTGTCCCTTCTGCGACGAGGAGCTGCTCCGCCTTCACAGACACGAATAACCGCCTTTTCAACCGGCCGCCTCATTTCAATCCAACCATCAAAACAACAATGACCAAACAGGAAATACTAAGCAAATACGCCCAGGACCGCACCCGCTGCACCGTGTACACGCGCGTCATGGGCTACCACCGCCCCGTGGAAACCTTCAATGCCGGCAAGCAGGGCGAATTCCATGACCGCGTCCACTTCGTTGAACCGGACGCTCCCTGCAACTGTTCCCCTCGTACGGAACAGCCACGTTAATTTTCCCAATAACATATGCGAAGTCAATGGGAACGGGTCGGGGCATAGCGGACATCACGCCGCTCACCTTGCTGGACTTTCCCAACAAGGTGGCCTGCATCTTCTGGCTGGGAGGCTGTAATCTGTTTTGTCAGTACTGTTACAACGTCTCCCTGGTTAAAAATGCGGCCTCCGGAACCGGCGGACGAACGGACTACCTCGATTTCCTCAGAGATCGGGTGGGATTTCTGGACGGAGTGGTCCTGTCCGGAGGCGAATGCACGCTGTGTCCCGACCTTATTCCCATCTGCCGTGAAATCCGGCAACTCGGCTTCGCCATCAAAATAGACACCAACGGAACGCGGCCCTCCGTCGTGGAAACCCTGGTGGAAAAAGGGCTTTGCGACTACATTGCCCTGGACTACAAGGCCCCCGCCGAACAATACGGCGCTATCACGGGAAGGCCCGGCCTGTTTCCGTTCTTTTCCAGAACGCTGGACTATCTGATTGCCTCAAAAATCCCTTTCGAAGTCAGAACGACCGTGCACCCGGACCTGTTGACGGAAGATCACGTCAACACCATCATACGCGACTTGACAAAGCGGGGTTATGAAGGCAACTACTTCGTGCAAAATTTTTACCAGACCACACAAACGCTCAACTCTCTCCCCACGCCGGACCGCCCGTTTGACCGGAGCAGGGTGGATTCATCCTCCCTCCCCGTCCAATTCCGCAACTTCGACCTCGGCAACGGAAGAAACTGATACCGCTCCACATGTTCGACATCCTGCTCAACCACAATACCCTGGTCCTTTTCGGAATCATCTTCTTCGGCATCGCCCTTGGCAGCATTAAAATATACGGCCTCAACCTCGGCCTTTCCGGCGTGCTCTTCGTGGCGCTTGCCGCCGGCCACTACCGGTTGGCCATTCCCAATGGAGTGGGGCAGCTTGGCCTGGCGCTCTTCGTGTACTGCGTGGGGCTGAGCGCAGGCAACCGCTTCTTTTCCGCCATCGCCAAGCAGGGCAGCAAACTGGCCGTGATGTCCGCCGTAATTGTGGGCGTTTCCGCTCTGTTCACCTGCCTGTGCGGCATCTGGTTCAATGTGCCCGCGGGTATTTCCTCCGGCATCTTCGCGGGGGCCTGCACCAGCACCCCGGCTCTTGCGGCCGCCACGGAAAGCCTGCCCGGAGCCTCCGGCAGCGGCGTCAGCATCGGCTACGGCATCGCCTATCCGTTCGGGGTCGTGGGCGTGGTTCTGTTCGTCCAGCTCCTGCCGCGCCTGCTGCACTTTGACCTGCACAAGGAGGCCAGGGCCATGCACGCCAAGCAGGAAGCCAGCATCATTTCCCGCCTGGTCCGCGTCAACCAGCCCAACCTGCTCGGCCAGAACATTGCGGACTGCAAGCTGCTGGACGGCCTGCACTGCATGGTGACCCGCGTGGTGCGCGACGGCAGGCTGATGCCTCTGACGCCGGAAGACACCTTCCGGGAAGGGACGGAAGTCCTCATCGTAGGCAACAGCGATACCATGCCGCACGACATCGCGTTCCTGGGGGAAGCCTGTGAAAACCCCTACCCCATGGACTCCCAGAAGGAACGCCGCAAGCTGATCCTGACCAACAAGGACTATGCGGGACGCAAGCTCCGCGACCTGAAAACCCTCCGTACGGACGGCGTCATCATCTCCCGCATCTCCCGGCTGGGGTTCACCTTTGTCCCCACGGGCGACACGACGCTGGAACGAAACGACGTGCTCACCGTCGTCGGTTCGCCGGAAAACCTCACCAAATACGGGGAAAAAATCGGACACCGCAGCCAGGACATGAATCAGACGGACCTCCTTTCCCTGGGATTCGGCCTGTCCCTCGGCATCATTCTGGGGCTGGTCAACTTCAGCCTGGGCAACGGCATGGGCATTTCGCTGGGAATTGCCGGCGGTCCGCTGATCGTCGCCCTGCTCCTCGGCCACTTCGGCCGCCTGGGCCCCATTGTGGGGTACATCCCACGCCCCACGCGCCTGCTTCTTCAAGACCTCGGCCTGGTCTTCTTCCTGGCGGATGCGGGCATCAAGGGCGGGGCGGACCTGGTGGACACGGTAGCCACCCACGGCGTGGCCGTCTTTGTGATGGGCATTATCGTCACCTGCGCGGGCATGTTCTCCGGCTACTTTGTCGGCATGAAAGTCTTCAAGATGAACATTCTTGAATGCCTGGGCGGCATCTGCGGCGGCATGACCTCCACTCCGGCCCTGGGCGCCATCGCCAGCAAAACGGATTCCCAGGCCCCGGTGGTCAGCTACGCCACCGCCTACCCCGTGGCTCTCATCCTGATGACCATCATCGCGAAGGTCATCATCCAGACTATTGGTGCCGTGGTCGGCATCTGACGCGCCGATAACATTCCATGCAGCAGAACTTGTGAAGCCGGGAGGAATTTTTTCCGGTTCAGTGGCAAAACATCCCGATCTGACATACTGGGAGTAATTCATTAACGAGGAATCATGAAATTACTGCTCTTTCCCATTCTTTTCCTGTGCGGTTGCTGCTCCCGGCTCTAAAAATCGTACCGCGGCAATGAAATCCCTTCAGAAACCGCAGCCAGCCAGATGGATCGGGATCTTGCCTGTACTGCATGGTACATGCACCAGGTGGGCGCTCTGCATACGCTTGCCTTTGGAAAATACAATTTCAATAAATTCCAGGTTACTCCCGAAGAGATTATTGAGATGGAGGTGCGCGAAATTCAACTCAAGTACTCACAAGGAAAGCTGGATACCGAATCCAGGGAGCAAATAAAAAGAATGGCTGAAATTCCAGAAAGAAGCGTTTGCCGTGTTGGCCCCGGAAAAAGAGCAGATAAGGAAGATCAACATGAAACATCCGGATGGCCCTATCCACCTTCTTCAGGAACAGAAACCCTATCTCAAAAATTTTCTGTTCCTTGAGACAAACCTCCAGTTATGAAAGGAAAAAACTGTCCGCTACCGACAACCGGGCATTCCTGCCGTCCTTGATCGGATGCTGGCGTTCCCTGCATTCCTTTCAGGAAGGTGTTACTGCCGCCACTTCCAGGCAAACGGACAGGAACATCTTTTTCCACTTGATGCGGAGGCCGGTGAACAAAACAGGAAAAATCGGGTAGCGATAGCTCACTTAAACAATGTTAAATTTGTGAAGATTTCCTTTTGATTGATGATAGCCTACCAGCAGAGGCCCCATATGCCGCCATACAAATGAATGCTATTCCGGCAACTGATCGAGACTGTAGAATACTTCTTCCCAGCTTTCTAATGAGGCTTCCATACCACCAAGTTTCCGCCCGCGCTCACGGGCAGCCGCAGCTATGTCTTCACGCAAGTGCGGTTCCCAAGCCATTTTCGAGGCGTAGGCAATGAAGTCTCCCGTATTTTCGCAGAGCCACCCGGTCTTGCCGTGTTCGATCATCTGCTCCCATCCCCCACGTTTGTCCACGATGAGAACGCTACCACTCGCCATCGCCTCAAAGCCTATACGGGGCCAGTTTTCTGTGGTGTCCGTGGGTTGCAAGATAATATGGCAACGGTGGTAAAATTCCTGCTGCGAAAGGTCATTGTGATCGTGGTAGGTTTCGATCCAGGCAGGCGGTTCTCCAGTCTTCGCTTGGCTACGGGCATCGAATCCAAGAAAAAAACCTCTCTTTTCTATAGGTGAGGAAAAATATTCATATATTTTGAGGATATCTTTGCTGAATTTATCGTCTTCCTGTCGGGAGATATGACCCGCTCCAAACCAGTCCGAAAGGCGTTTTCCCATGAAGGGAAAGGCCGCATCGTCGAAGTAGGGCCGGAAGCTCATGAATCGAATGTTCGCATCGTCATTCAGTGCCTTAAGACGAGGCATGAGGTTTGTTTTAACATTTTCATTTTGATAGAGAAAGAGAGCGATGTCTCCGCGTTGCATAGCTTCCTTTTCCTTGCCAAAAAGCCAGGTCATGCAGTTGACGAAAATCGTGCGTCTCGAACGTTGACGGATTTCAGGCAATGAATTCAAGAACTCCTGATTGCAAAAACTGATGACAGGAGCACCATCAGGAATGACTGACCAGTCAAAAGCATTATGAATCGTACTCCCACAGGCAGCCATTTCGGAATAGAGGGGATTCTTCTGAACATCATCCTGTGTGGGGATGAAGTGAATTTCCATTCCTATCCTTTCCCATACCTGAAGCTGATGGTAAAGCTCAGCTCCTGCGCCTCCGTATAGAGAAGGAAAACCAATAATGTAAAGCGCCTTATGCATTTACCTTTCTTTATGCGCCCACTTCTTCAACTGCTTCAAGGCACCCATTGTCATAAATTCCCATATATTGATGTTCACTGCCAGCCATTTCCACATTATCAACATTTTTCTCCACCCTCAGATTTTCTATTCCGATGATCTCAGAATGATAATCCGATACATAATTCTCTATAAGCGTGATAAAAAGTTCCTCCGTTGTGGTTTTTGCCATAACATACAATTTTGCACTTGGTGCGTGAGAAAGATCAACAAACAATTCATCGTCCTTCCCGCAATTTTTTATGATGACAGTCGCACTTCTCCAGATAGGAATAAGAATAGGGTCATGACATGTTTTTTCAACAAAGTCGTTCTCTGTGGTCAAAGAATAACAATTGATCGAAAGATCGGTATAAATGCCCAAGTAATGATAGTAGCCTTCTCCGTCAAAATCCGGCCTTTTTTCCATATTGGAAATCTCAATAATACCCGTCCGATATTCATCTGCATAGTTTTCTATAAGTTTTTTAAACGTCAACTCGCTGTCTGTTCTTGCAAAGAGATATCCATAGGCCCCATATTGACCTTTATTTTGATCGAACATTTCGTCATCAGGCCCCATGTTTTTGAAATGCACTAATGCGCCATAATAGGATATAATTCGTTTCATCATCTCGGATAATTATAATGAGTTCCTGGAATTTTTTTTCCATCCTTGTCTGTGGCATGATAATGGGGTGAGCCTACCGTAGGATTAGGATGATGCATGGGATTGCCCTTACCTTCGTGTTGCGCTGCTTCTTTTGCTTCCTTTTTACTGGATAGGTCTTTATTATGAATTTTTGGCTTACCACTAGGGCCTAAATCTTTTTCACGAATACCTTTAGCTAAATTTTTCTCTGTTTCTTTGAGCGCTTTTTCTGTTTTTCCTCCCTTACCTAATTTGGCACCGTACTTAATACCTTTAAGCGAATCTCCAAAATACGGCACACAACCGGCTAAACTGATACCAATGTCCATCCAATTACCACGGCAACAATGAATTAAGGCATTCGTCAAATCACATGCAGGCGTTGGATCAATGACACCTACAGCATCTAAAGCCGTCTGCAAATCATCCAAATGATCCTGACTGGTGTCCACTATTTCTTGTGCCATATCTGCGACTTCCTGTGCACTGGGCGTATTCCCTATAGCTTCGCGGGCTTGTTGTTTTTCCTGATTGGACAAATTAGAAAATCCTATGGATTTTCCAGCCATATATTCTCCCATTTCCATAGGAATGAGCCCTAGATAGTCAACCCTGGAGGAAATCCGATTATTAACCATCCCATAGAGATTGTTCCCTCCCTGCTCTCCTACAGGTTCCCGGGAGAGCCACGTTCCTTGCTGCGGATTGTAATAGCGGTAATTGTAATACACGAGGCCAAGTTCATCGTCGTAATATTCCGACGAAAACCGGAATGGATTCTCTTCCGCCGCATTTCCTTCCATCTTGATGATGGCTCCATAAGGGCCGAATTCATACAAGGCTCTACGTCCCGCCTGGATGCCAAACAGGGCGATGGTATTTTTCAACGCATCGTGCATATAGTAAAGGTCTTCTACATAGGAGCCACTTCCATTAAACACCGTCATTGCCAGAATGCGGGTTGCCGCAGACTCCGCAGGATCCCATAGATAGGTTTTTCTCAGGACAGGTTCTACCTGCCTTTTTATACTTGAGGCGTCCAGTTCTGCAATTTGTTGGTAACCTCGGTAAATAAACCGTTTTTTTGAAACAAGTATTTCTCCTTCATAGACGGCTTTTTCGACGCGGCGGTTCAGATAGTCGTAGAGGCATTCTACACGCTTGCTACCCTGTGCAAAGAGGATAGCTTGATTTAGGCCGTTGTAAGTAACGCTCCATTCTCCACTGGAAGTTTTCACCTTCGTCTGGTTCCCATCCATATCATAGATGGGAATGAAGGATGTTTCTCCATCTTCCACAATGGAAGCGTACTGGTTGAGATCGTTTGCCATATACACAGTGGCGGGAGCCCCCGCACCTTCCTGTGATGTTTTCCGATTGCCGATGTTATCATATCCGTAGCCATATATGCCGCCACGGGTCATCACATCGGAGGTGAGTTCGCTACGGTCATTATAACTATAGGTGTGCGTGAGAGAGGGATTGGGCGTGTTGAAGTAATCTTTCTTGCTGGTTGGCCTAGCCAGCGCATCGTACGCGTAATCGACTTTCGCCGGATAATTGGTGCTGCCGGGGCGCAGGTAGTCCACCTTTGTGACAAGATTCCGTTTGTGTTCATAAGTATACCACCTTGTCATGGTATTGGGATATCTCAAGGTTTCCAACAAGCCATTAATTGCATTATAGCCGTAGGTGAAGGGCATTTCGATGCTATTCATACCGGCACTACCCATGCGTCCTTTAGTGTCGTAGGCAGTAGTGACGGTCTGGACGTTTTCTCCTCCATAGGCGAGGGAATAGCCTCCAGCGCGGCCCAGAGCGTCGAAGGAATTGGTGAGCGTACTGCCGACCAGTCCATCGGTCGTTTCCGATTCCAATTCATTGTACTGGTTGTAGTCAAATGTCCGCATCCCCGAACCATCTGTGATGGAGACGACCATACCAAGATGATTGTAGGCATAAGTAATGGAGGGCGTTTTTGTAGTGGTTTCGTCATCGAAAATAATACTCACCAGTTCACCTGTTAGAAAAGCGTAGGTCCGTTGTGCCGTAATTGATCGCGCATCTATGCTGTACTCCAGCCGGTTCAAGGCATCGTAAGAGTAGTTTTCGGAGGTACCGTCTGCATAAGTTTTACTGAGAAGCAATCCCGTAGCCGTATCATAATGCCAAACTGTTGTATCACCATCCATACGGTCGGCAGGATCGGAATCAATAGTTTCTTTCAACGCCCGGAAGGTAGTCAGGGAAACAAGGTTGTCTGCATCGTCATAAGCATACAGGGCAGGCTGGATTCCCGTGCCATATTCACCGATTTTCCTTCCTCTTCCATCGTAGGAATAACAGACAGTATGCCCCAAGGCATCCGTAACAACGGCAGGAAGACCTGTAGCAATATCATAGGCCGTAATAGTGGTATTCCCAACGGCATCAATCTCCTTGACCGTGCGACCGGAAATATCCTGTTCTACAGTAACCGTATTATTACGGGCATCAGTCCGGGTGACGCGTTTTCCTGATTCATTAAAGTGACATGTATAATGGGATACGATACCAGTACAGTCCTTGAAGTGGGCAAGAATACCATCCGAAAGAATGCACTCTTCAATAATATCCGATTCCGGTTTTTTTATTTTCCGTATACGCTGCCCCGGCTCTCCATATTCCGTCCACTCCACGGTTTCACTGCCACGAGCATCCACCGTAATCGTTTTCTCCTCTAATAATGGATGAAGTAGGGTTTCCAATTTCAATTGAGCTGTTTCAATAGGGGTTCCCGTTGAAGAGTAAGCTTTTGTAACCTCTTTCCAATAAATGCCATCTTCCCTTTTCTCATACGAGGAAGTCCATTCCGTGATACGAGAATTAAGGGGAGTTGGCTCTCCATCCAACTTTACTATTTCCTTTTCAAGCACTCCCATGACATCATAGGAGTAGAGGATAGGAGCCAGATTACCGGTTTGCCGCTGGACTTTCTGCCCCTTTTCATTGTATCTGTAATGGGTAGCAATCCATTCTCCATCCGTATTGGGAACTTCCTCGCTGACCGTCTGACCGAAGCCGTTCACGGTTTTCCGGGAAAGGAAAATGAAATTTTTCCCATCGGTAGAAAGGGTTGAAACCGTCGTACGTATTCCATTTTTAGTAGCTTCTACGTTATGGATCAGGTGACGTTGTCCCGTTCCTGACTCCTCCAGAATGGTTCCATCCGGATGGATTTTTGTAACAAGCGAACTGCCGGTGGGGCTAATAATTGTTCTCGTTAAACCATCCTCGCTATAAGAATAGGAAGTGACGCGGCCCAGTTCATCCGTATAGGAAATAATGCGTCCCTGAAGATCGTAACTCGTTTTTGTGATGGTCGTCATCGGACCAATGTCCACACGCTTCTCAAGAATACGGTCCATCGCATCCCGTTGGTAGGATGTGATTGTTTCCGGGATTGTGTCTGTTGCCGCGCGGATGACTTCCACGAGCTGTCGTGCCGTGTTGTACGAATAGGTAGTCAACACACCATCCTCATCCCGCTCCCATAAGGGACCGCAACACATCATTTCCCGTTCGCTTACCCTTCCATTGGAGCGCGTGCGTTTAATCCATCTATTTTCACGATCATATTCATAATCAACGGTGTCTAACAAAGACCATGTACCATCTAGCAACAATGCATAGTCTTCAATGCGCATATCGTTGCCCTGCTCGGAGACATACGTAACGGAACGGGTACTTTTACCTGGTATGAGTTCTCCTTCTACGCGTATTTCAGCGGTTTGCCTGTACAAGGAGCCATAACTGAAATCTTCTTCATAAGTATAGTGTGTCTGGATTCCGTCAATTCCCTGTTCCATTTTAATGCGTCCCTGGGCGTGCGGATTTGGAGCCGTTCCCAGCCATGTTTCTTTTATTTCCAATTGGGTCTTGTCAGAACCAAGCGCCGTCATACGTTTTTCCACGCGCCGCACATGGCTGGCAGTGAAGTATGTATATGTAATTCGTTGATATTGAGTTGCATTCCCATCCTTAATAAGAGCAATGCGCTGGTAGTCAATATCCGAATCATAGAAATCCCCGTCCTTATAATAGGTATAGGCTACCCTGTGTGTACCCCCTGCCCAAGGCTCATACGAAACGGACGGCCTATTGTGCGTATCATAACCGCTCTGACGAACCGCTCCCTTGATGGAATAATTAGGGCTGATGGAATTACCACGTCCCGCAGAATCATAGGAATATGATATTTTGGCTGAAGAAGAGCTCCCATAGGCAACCGTCTTGTCATTTCTCAAAGTTCCTTCATCGGTTTTGGTAAAAGTTTCCGAAGTGCAGGAAACGGCTTCTCCGTTCATTCCCCTTTTGATTGTTGTGATAATCCGGTACTTATTGTCCCCGAGTTCTTCCCGTTCTCTAAACGTTATAATTTCGTCCTCACCTGTACCGCGAGACATGGACCACGCTTCACCCGTCTGCCACCATGAAGTGACATATGGTTCCCGTCCTGTCACCCGTTCCGTAACAACAAGACGAGTACGTTCTTCGTTTGTACCGATTTCAAACGTTTTGAATGGTTCTCCAGTCACCGCATACAAACCACTCTCAGCATCTTTCATCCCTACTTGCCTGGGCAGATACAGGGCAATCGTGTACCCGTCAGCAGTGATATTTTCTATATTGGCCAAGCCATCCCACATGTTCCAGATTTGACGCAGGCTTCCATCCGTGGATGTTACGACATCAAGATAATCCCTAAATTCTTCATAGGAAATTTTGCGGCCCGACCACGTATTGTAACTTGAAGGCAGTCCTGAATCGGTAGAATAGATGACTGAACTTTTGTTCGCACCCTTAATTTCCATGTAAGCTTTCCCAGAAATAGTATTTCGGGAAATTTCCGAAAAATTCCCATCTATTGCAAGAAATCTGATGGATTGATCTGATTTAGTTGAGACTCCTGCACCAAAGACGGACATTCCGTCACCTCCTACCAAATAATGGCTTTTGTTCGCTCCATTGATACATTTGATCATGGTATTAGGCTGACCGATGTATTCGGCTCCGGAAGGTTTTTCCAACCGTTTGGTTATCGGATGTTTATAGCTGAGAGATTGAACAGACCAAACTGCCGATGAAAAATTCCTCACCGCAATTTCAAGCACCCCACCTGGTACACCCCCTAACCCCCGAAAAGTACCAAAATTAACCTGCCAGAGCATATTGCTTTTATTAGCGGTAGCAACCACTTTCTTTCCGCCCGATGAGCTTGCCCAACGTGACTCCTTCCACGTGCTTCGACGAGAAGGAGATGAACCGGATCCCCCCGGTGAAACTCCGCTGTTGTTTCCTTCACTTGAAGAACATTCACAGTCGCAGTCGCAGGGATCACAATCACAGGAATCGTCTTCGTTGTCTTCCGGCACAGCTTTTCCCGGAGAAGCATTCAGGGTGAAATCCATGAAAGCTTTATTATTGTTCTTTTTGTAGTCGATGTTATCATAACTGAGGCTTGCGCAGTAGAAACCAGGGGATAATCGTGACGAATCAGAACCGCTTTGTCCCGGACTGCCTCCTGCTGGGCCTTG
>ENA-UOJF01002033-UOJF01002033.1-human-gut-metagenome-genome-assembly--contig:-P74-NODE-2033-length-12006-cov-4.606727_pt1 | contig 12006 bp, 10 predicted proteins | sample MGYA00242344_ERZ723891 | MGnify/ENA metagenome assembly ERZ723891 | reverse complement strand
GCCCGTTAGGTAAGTTCTGGAAACCACAATCGTTCTTCAGAAAGACAAAAACTGGCGTTAAATCGGCCATATCTTCGGCTTCAGACTCGCTGAGCGCGTAACTGTTTGCGCAGACGGCCATCAGGCTGCCGAATAACACTGTTCTGAAAAACGTCTTCATTGCTTCTACCAGGGGCTTAAAGAAGATAAACGTTAGCACACTGCGAGCGAGGCGACGACCATTATTGTCGATTAAATTGTGTCTGCGGCTTGACCTTCCCGTAAGGGGAAGGACTATGCTCAACGTTTGATTTTGTTTCGCCTGCTTAAGAATAAGGAAATAACTATGCAACGTCGTGATTTCTTAAAATATTCCGTCGCGCTGGGCGTGGCTTCGGCTTTACCGCTGTGGAGCCGCGCAGTATTTGCGGCGGAACGCCCAACGTTACCGATCCCTGATTTGCTCACGACCGATGCCCGTAATCGCATTCAGTTAACTATTGGCGCAGGCCAGTCCACCTTTGGCGGGAAAACCGCAACTACCTGGGGCTATAACGGCAATCTGCTGGGGCCGGCGGTGAAATTACAGCGCGGCAAAGCGGTAACGGTTGATATCTATAACCAACTGACGGAAGAGACGACGTTGCACTGGCACGGGCTGGAAGTACCGGGTGAAGTCGACGGCGGCCCGCAGGGAATTATTCCGCCAGGTGGCAAGCGCTCGGTGACGTTGAACGTTGATCAACCTGCCGCTACCTGCTGGTTCCATCCACATCAACATGGCAAGACCGGGCGACAGGTGGCGATGGGGCTGGCTGGTCTGGTGGTGATTGAAGATGACGAGATCCTGAAATTAATGCTGCCAAAACAGTGGGGTATCGATGATGTTCCGGTGATCGTTCAGGATAAGAAATTTAGCGCTGACGGGCAGATTGATTATCAACTGGATGTGATGACCGCCGCCGTGGGCTGGTTTGGCGATACGTTGCTGACCAACGGTGCAATCTACCCACAACACGCTGCCCCGCGTGGTTGGCTGCGCCTGCGTTTGCTCAATGGCTGTAACGCCCGCTCGCTCAATTTCGCCACCAGCGACAATCGCCCGCTGTATGTGATTGCCAGCGACGGTGGTCTACTACCTGAACCGGTGAAGGTGAGCGAGCTGCCGGTGCTGATGGGCGAGCGTTTTGAAGTGCTGGTGGAGGTTAACGACAACAACCCCTTTGACCTGGTGACGCTGCCGGTCAGCCAGATGGGAATGGCGATTGCGCCTTTTGATAAGCCGCATCCGGTAATGCGGATTCAGCCGATTGCCATTAGTGCCTCTGGTGCTTTGCCAGACACATTAAGTAGCCTGCCAGCATTACCTTCGCTGGAAGGGCTGACGGTACGTAAGCTGCAACTCTCTATGGACCCGATGCTCGATATGATGGGGATGCAGATGCTGATGGAGAAATATGGCGATCAGGCGATGGCCGGGATGGATCACAGCCAGATGATGGGCCATATGGGGCACGGCAATATGAATCATATGAACCACGGCGGGAAGTTCGATTTCCACCATGCCAATAAAATCAACGGTCAGGCGTTTGATATGAATAAGCCGATGTTTGCGGCGGCGAAAGGGCAGTACGAACGTTGGGTTATCTCTGGCGTGGGCGACATGATGCTGCATCCGTTCCATATTCACGGCACGCAGTTCCGTATCTTGTCAGAAAATGGCAAACCGCCAGCGACTCATCGCGCAGGCTGGAAAGATACCGTTAAGGTAGAAGGTAATGTCAGCGAAGTGCTGGTGAAGTTTAATCACGATGCACCGAAAGAACATGCTTATATGGCGCACTGCCATTTGCTGGAGCATGAAGATACGGGGATGATGTTAGGGTTTACGGTATAAAAAGACCGTATTCGGAAATATGCCCGGATCTCTCCGGGCATTATGGTTACTTCACATCATCCGGCAGCGCATAAGCCACAATATAGTCGCCCATCTTCGTACCAAATGAACCGTGACCGCCTGCGGAGATCACCACATACTGCTTACCATTCACTTCATAGGTCATTGGCGTAGCCTGACCACCCGCCGGTAAACGGCCCTGCCACAGTTTTTCACCGTTGCTCATGTTGTAAGCGCGCAGGTAGTTATCTGCCGTAGCGGCGATAAACAGTACGTTACCCGCTGTGGAGATTGGCCCGCCCAGCATCGGCATACCCATATTGAACGGCACCGGTACAGGCATCGGGAACGGCATACTGTCCTGCGGCGTACCAATACGTTTCTTCCACACCACTTCATTGGTTTTCAGATCCAGCGCCGAGATATAGCCCCATGCTGGCTGTTTACATGGCAGACCAAACGGTGAGAGGAACGGATTGAGCGTGACGCCATACGGTACACCGTACTGCGGCTGAATGCCGGATTCCGTACCCGTGCCTTTGGCATCTTTCGGCTGTTCCATCGGATTACCCGGACCGCGCGGGATCAGTTTCGAAACAAACGGCAGTGCCATTGGGTTGGCAATTGCCACTTCACGATTCGGATCAACGGAAATCCCGCCCCATTCGAACATCCCCAGGTTACCAGGGAAGACCAGAGTACCCTGTTCAGATGGTGGGGTGAAAATGCCTTCATAGCGCATCTGGTGGAACATCACGCGGCACACCAGCTGGTCAAACATGGTGGCTCCCCACATATCCGCACCGCTCAAATCTTTCGTCGGACGGAAGCTCAGTTCCGAGAAGGGTTGAGTTGGGGTGACGTAATCGCCTTTCGCTGCACCTTGAGGAACCGGTTTTTCCGGGGCCGGAACCACCAGTTCGCCGTTACGACGATCGAGCACAAAAATGTTGCCGGTTTTCGCTGGAGCATAAATGACCGGAACCTTTTGACCGTTAACGGTGATGTCCGCCAGCGTCGGCTGTGCCGGAAGATCCATATCCCACAGGTCGTGGTGAACGGTCTGGTAGCTCCACGCCAGTTTCCCGGTAGTGGCATTCAGCGCCAGAATCGAGCTGGCATAACGTTCCTGTTCCGGTGTGCGGTTACCACCCCAGATATCCGGCGTGGTCACGCCCATCGGCAGATACACCAGATCCAGCTTCGCGTCATAGGCCGCAGGTGCCCACGAGTTTGGTGAGTTAAAGGTAAAGGTGTGTTCGTCAGACGGGATCGCGTTAGGATCTTTCGCGCCGGGATCAAAAGCCCACAACAGCTCCCCGGTGTTGACATCAAAACCACGGATCACGCCAGACGTTTCGCGGGTTGAGAAGTTGTCGGTAACTGAACCGGCCATCACGATGGTTTTATCGGTGATAATCGGCGGCGAAGTCGGCTCATACAGACCCGGTTTGGTGTCCGGCATATTGCTTTGCAGATTAAGCACGCCTTTATTAGCGAAGGTTTCGCACAGCTTGCCGTTTTCAGCGTTAATCGCAATCAGGCGACCATCATTGACCGGAAGAATGATACGACGCGGGCAATCCGCCATCACTTCCGGCGAGGCCGTTTCTGCTTCATGATAAGAGACGCCACGGCAGGTTACGTGCTGGAAAGACTCGTTGGTTTTCAGCTCAGGATCGTAATGCCATTTCTCTTTGCCGCTGGCGGCATCGAGCGCAAACAGTCGCTGGTGCGCGGTACACAGGTAAAGGGTGTCGCCCACTTTAATCGGCGTCACTTCATTGGTGATTTCGCCCGGATCGTTCGGCTGTTTCACATCGCCTGTACGGAACACCCAGGCTTCTTTCAGGTTATGGACGTTATCGGCGTTAATCTGTTTCAGCGGCGAAAAGCGTTGACCTTCCTGATTGCGACCATACGCAGGCCAGTCCTGATCGGCAACCGGTGAGATGGCTTCGGCAGGTGTGGCATCGGCGCTTAAGGTGCCGTTGATTTCCTGCGGATCGTTAAATCCCGCCCAGGTGAGGATTCCGCCACTAATCAGCAACGCCACCACCAGAGCGGCAACTGCGCCGCTGGCAGGAATGACCAGGCGACGCCAGACAAACGGCAGGATCAGCCAGATGCCGAAGAAGACCAGAATGTCGCTGCGCGGAGTCAGCGCCCAGAAGTCGAAACCAACTTCCCAGACGCCCCAAATCATGGTGCCGAGCAGCAGGGCGGCGTATAGCCAAAGCGCGGCACGTTTACTGCGCCACAGCATCCAGGCGACGCCGAGCATCACAAGGCCAGCGATAGGGTAGTACCAGGAGCCGCCAATCGCGACCAGCCAGCCTCCGCCAATGAGTAGATACAGCCCGCAAAGCGCTGCAAAAAGGGCTGTTAGCGTGACGAGTAATCGTCGCGAGCCTGTATTGTTAATTGCCATAAAGAGACACCATTTCAATTCATTAATATTTTAGTAGCAATTAATTATAGGTTTTAACATGTGTGATCGTCATCACAATTCGAGCTTTATTAACAGATTCCGCGAATGAATAGTTTTACTGGTATACTGCGTGTCTTGCGCTTTGTTGCGGTGCCAAAACCTGCCCGTGCGAAGTGATTTGTTTTTAAATCATATGGTTAGAGATATGAAACATACTGTAGAAGTAATGATCCCCGAAGCGGAGATTAAAGCGCGTATCGCCGAACTGGGTCGTCAGATTACTGAGCGTTACAAAGACAGCGGCAGCGATATGGTGCTGGTGGGTCTGCTGCGTGGCTCATTTATGTTTATGGCGGACCTGTGTCGTGAAGTTCAGGTATCTCATGAAGTCGATTTTATGACCGCCTCCAGCTACGGTAGTGGCATGTCCACCACCCGTGATGTGAAAATCCTCAAAGATCTGGATGAAGATATCCGTGGCAAGGACGTGCTGATTGTTGAAGATATCATCGACTCGGGTAATACACTGTCGAAAGTGCGTGAGATCTTAAGCCTGCGCGAACCGAAGTCGTTGGCGATTTGTACGCTGCTGGATAAACCGTCCCGTCGTGAAGTGAACGTCCCGGTAGAATTCATCGGTTTCTCGATCCCGGATGAGTTTGTGGTGGGTTACGGCATTGATTACGCACAGCGTTACCGTCATCTGCCGTATATCGGCAAAGTGATTCTGCTGGACGAGTAAGTGTGAAGTTGCCGGATGTGTTGCATCCGGCATGGCATTTTTATTTGTGGTTGGCGTGTTTCAGCTTGAGATTGGAAATCCCGTGACGGTAACGTTGCTCAAGAGTTTCGCGGTTGGTCGCTGTGACATCCAGATCACGCAGCAAGCCGTCGTGAATGCCGTAGGCCCAGCCGTGAATGGTGACTTTCTGCCCGCGTTTCCACGCTGATTGCATAATGGTGGAGTGGCCCAGGTTATACACCTGTTCCATGACGTTCAGTTCACACAAGGTATCCAGACGGCGCTCTTGCGGCATTTCGCCGAGCAATGAGCTATGTTTGAACCAGATATCGCGGATATGCAGCAGCCAGTTGTTGATAAGCCCCAGTTCCGGGTTTTCAACTGCGGCTTGTACGCCGCCGCAACCGTAGTGACCACAGATAATAATGTGTTCAACTTCGAGTACATCCACTGCATACTGAACCACGGAAAGGCAGTTCAGGTCGGTGTGAATGACCAGGTTAGCAACATTACGGTGAACAAAGAGTTCGCCCGGCTCAAGACCGGTTAAACGTTCTGCAGGAACGCGACTGTCGGAACATCCAATCCATAGAAAGCGCGGTTTTTGCGCTTGTGCCAGTTTCTCAAAAAACCCGGGATCCTCTTCCACCAGCATTTTTGACCATAGTGCATTGTTGCTGATGAGTGTATCTATGTCTTTCATGGAGGTTAACGACCTGTAACCAAATAATTACGTTTGGCTAATATAGGGCAACTCCGGGACGATTTAAACCACAGATAAAGTGTAAGAACGTAAGGTAAGTAAAAATTTATGACCATTGCACTGGAACTTCAACAGCTTAAAAAAACCTATCCAGGCGGCGTTCAGGCGCTTCGTGGAAACGATTTGCAGGTCGAAGCGGGTGATTTTTATGCGCTTCTCGGGCCGAACGGGGCCGGAAAATCGACCACTATCGGTATTATCAGCTCTCTGGTAAATAAAACCTCCGGGCGGGTCAGCGTATTTGGTTACGATCTCGAGAAGGATGTCGTGAACGCTAAACGTCAGTTGGGACTGGTGCCGCAGGAATTTAACTTCAACCCGTTTGAAACCGTGCAGCAAATTGTGGTGAATCAGGCAGGGTACTACGGTGTGGAGCGTAAAGAAGCGTATATCCGCAGCGAAAAGTATCTTAAACAGCTCGATCTATGGGGGAAACGCAACGAACGTGCTCGCATGTTATCGGGCGGGATGAAGCGCCGTTTAATGATTGCCCGTGCGTTAATGCATGAACCTAAACTACTGATTCTCGACGAGCCAACGGCAGGCGTGGATATCGAACTTCGCCGCTCAATGTGGGGCTTTTTGAAGGATTTAAACGACAAAGGCACCACCATCATTCTCACCACACACTACCTGGAAGAAGCAGAAATGCTGTGCCGCAATATCGGCATTATTCAGCACGGTGAGCTGGTAGAAAATACTTCGATGAAGGCGCTGCTGGCGAAGCTGAAATCAGAAACCTTTATTCTCGATCTCGCACCGAAAAGCCCGTTACCGAAGCTCGATGGCTATCAGTATCGACTGGTCGATACCGCGACGCTGGAAGTTGAAGTGCTGCGTGAGCAGGGGATCAACAGCGTATTTACGCAGTTAAGTGAGCAGGGCATTCAGGTATTAAGTATGCGTAACAAAGCTAACCGTCTGGAAGAGCTGTTTGTTTCACTGGTTAATGAAAAACAAGGAGATCGCGCATGATGCATCTTTACTGGGTGGCGCTAAAAAGCATCTGGGCGAAAGAGATCCATCGCTTTATGCGTATCTGGGTGCAGACGCTGGTGCCGCCAGTCATCACCATGACCCTTTACTTTATTATCTTCGGTAACCTGATTGGTTCGCGTATTGGCGATATGCATGGCTTCAGCTACATGCAGTTCATTGTACCGGGGCTGATCATGATGTCGGTAATCACCAACGCCTACGCTAACGTCGCGTCATCATTTTTTGGTGCCAAATTCCAGCGTAATATTGAAGAGCTGCTGGTAGCGCCGGTTCCGACTCACGTCATTATTGCCGGATATGTCGGCGGTGGCGTGGCGCGTGGTCTGTTTGTTGGCATTCTGGTGACGGCAATTTCACTGTTTTTTGTGCCGTTTCAGGTGCATTCGTGGGTATTTGTCGCTTTAACGCTGGTGCTCACGGCGGTGTTATTCTCCCTTGCGGGTTTGCTGAACGGCGTGTTTGCCAAAACGTTCGATGACATCAGCCTGGTGCCAACCTTTGTGTTAACGCCACTTACGTATTTGGGCGGGGTCTTTTACTCACTGACTTTGTTGCCGCCGTTCTGGCAAGGGCTGTCGCATCTGAACCCAATCGTTTATATGATCAGTGGTTTCCGCTACGGCTTCCTCGGTATCAATGATGTTCCGCTGGTCACTACCTTCGGTGTACTGGTGGTCTTTATTGTGGCGTTTTATTTGATCTGTTGGTCGCTGATCCAACGTGGACGTGGTTTGCGTAGCTAAGGCTATTTCCTCTCTTCTGGATTTAGGGGAGAGGAGTTTTGACGGCTATCACCCTTTATCAACAATGGTCAGGGTAGACTGATTTTCGGCTAAGGAGGAAGGCGATGTTAGGTTGGGTAATTACCTGTCACGATGACCGGGCGCAAGAGATACTGGATGCGCTGGAGAAAAAACATGGGGCGCTTCTTCAGTGCCGGGCCGTGAATTTCTGGCGCGGATTAAGCTCTAATATGCTCAGCCGCATGATGTGCGATGCTCTGCATGAAGCGGACTCTGGTGAAGGTGTCATCTTCTTAACCGATATAGCCGGAGCGCCGCCGTACCGCGTGGCTTCGCTATTAAGCCATAAACATTCCCGCTGCGAAGTGATTTCTGGCGTCACGTTACCGTTAATTGAGCAGATGCTGGCCTACCGTGAAACGTTATCCAGCGCAGAGTTTCGCGAGCGTATTGTCGAACTGGGTGCGCCGGAGGTGAGTAGTCTTTGGCACCAGCAACAAAAAAATCCGCCTTTCGTCCTCAAACATAATTTGTATGAGTATTAACCCGCGATTCTGATGACGCTTTTGCTACAATAAAAGCGTTGTTTCACCCTCGGTTATTTTTTCATGTACAAACAAGCTGTTATTCTCCTGCTGATGCTGTTTACCGCAAGCGTCAGTGCCGCGTTACCTGCCCGTTATATGCAAACCATCGAAAATGCTGCGGTCTGGGCGCAAATTGGCGACAAGATGGTGACGGTGGGGAATATTCGGGCCGGACAAATCATTGCCGTGGAGCCCACTGCCGCAAGTTATTACGCATTTAATTTTGGCTTTGGTAAAGGGTTTATCGATAAAGGTCATCTCGAGCCGGTTCAGGGGCGACAAAAAGTTGAAGACGGTTTGGGTGACCTCAACAAGCCGCTGAGTAATCAGAACTTAGTTACCTGGAAAGATACGCCGGTCTATAACGCGCCGAGTGCGGGCAGTGCGCCGTTTGGGGTACTGGCGGACAATTTGCGCTACCCGATTTTGCATAAACTGAAAGACAGGTTAAATCAAACCTGGTATCAGATCCGTATTGGCGATCGACTGGCCTATATCAGCGCGCTGGATGCCCAACCCGATAATGGCCTGCCGGTGCTAACCTATCACCATATTCTGCGCGACGAAGAAAACACCCGTTTTCGCCATACTTCGACGACCACCTCGGTACGCGCTTTCAATAACCAGATGGCCTGGCTGCGCGACAGGGGATACACGACACTGAGCATGGTGCAGCTGGAAGGTTACGTGAAGAATAAGATCAATCTCCCTGCGCGAGCGGTGGTGATTACCTTTGATGATGGCCTCAAGTCGGTGAGCCGCTATGCGTATCCTGTGTTGAAACAATATGGCATGAAGGCGACGGCGTTTATTGTTACCTCGCGCATCAAACGTCACCCGCAGAAGTGGGACCCAAAATCGCTGCAATTTATGAGCGTTTCTGAGCTTAACGAAATTCGCGATGTTTTTGATTTCCAGTCACATACCCATTTTTTGCATCGGGTGGATGGTTATCGCCGACCCATATTACTGAGCCGTAGTGAGCATAATATTCTGTTTGATTTTTCACGTTCACGACGCGCTCTGGCGCAATTTAATCCGCATGTCTGGTATCTTTCGTATCCGTTTGGCGGATTTAATGACAAAGCCGTGAAGGCAGCAAAAGAAGCCGGATTTCACCTGGCGGTGACAACCATGAAAGGCAAAGTAAAACCGGGGGATAATCCGTTGTTACTAAAACGACTTTATATCTTAAGAACGGATTCGCTGGAGACGATGTCGCGGCTGGTGAGTAACCAGCCGCAGGGATAACAATCAGGCAACCTGTACCGGAATGGCTTTCGCGGTACGTTTCATTTCATTGTCGCCTTCAAAATAGGCGACGTTGGGTCGCCAGGTGCGAGCTTCTTCATCTGGCATAGTAACGAAGCTGGCGATGATGACAATATCGCCGACGCTGGCGCAGTGGGCCGCCGCACCGTTAACGGAAATAATTCTCGAACCGCGTTCTGCCGCGATGGCATAGGTGGAGAAACGCTTGCCGTTGGTCACATTCCAGATATCAATGGCTTCGTTTTCGAGAATACCAGCTGCGTCAAGAAAATCCTGGTCAATGGCGCAAGAACCTTCATAGTGCAGGTCCGCATGAGTCACTTTCACGCGGTGGAGTTTGCCCTGCAGCATCGTGCGAATCATAACTTCTACCTTTCTACCCTGTCGTTAACGAAGCAGGCGATGCCTGCTTTGAGGAAATTCTCACGCAGTATTGCCCGATTTTTGATGAGTGTCTACTCATCTGATGGCATTTGCATCAGCAGTTTGCGTACCACGCCGAAGCGTGCCATGTAACGCCTGTAACGAATTGATATTTCTCTGAACGCTGCTCGGTAAACACTAAAGAGGTGGCTGACGACGGCGCGCCTTGACTGGATACTGCCTTCACGCAAGACAACACGGAAGGCAGGGAAGATGGATGCACCGAGTACCACACCGCATGATGCGGTATTTAAACAATTTTTAATGCATGCGGAAACGGCTCGCGACTTTCTGGATATTCATTTGCCAGCGGAGCTACGCGAACTGTGTGACCTCGACACGCTGCATCTTGAGTCGGGGAGTTTTATTGAGGAAAGCCTGAAAGGACACAGCACGGACGTACTCTATTCCGTACAAATGCAGGGCAATCCCGGTTATTTGCATGTGGTGATTGAACATCAAAGCAAGCCGGATAAGAAAATGACCTTTCGCATGATGCGCTATGCCATTGCCGCCATGCACCGGCATCTGGAGGCGGATCACGATAAGCTGCCGCTGGTGGTGCCGATTCTGTTTTATCAGGGCGAGGCCACACCTTATCCGCTCTCAATGTGCTGGTTTGATATGTTTTACTCGCCGGAGCTGGCGCGACGCGTTTACAACAACCCTTTCCCGCTGGTGGATATCACCATCACACCGGATGACGAAATCATGCAACATCGGCGGATTGCGATTCTCGAACTACTGCAAAAACATATTCGCCAGCGCGACTTAATGTTATTGCTGGAGCAACTGGTCACGCTGATTGACGAAGGGTACACTAGCGGAAGTCAGTTAGTTGCCATGCAAAACTATATGCTGCAACGCGGTCATACTGAACAAGCGGATTTGTTTTATGGCGTGCTGAGAGACAGGGAAACGGGAGGGAAGTCTATGATGACGCTGGCGCAGTGGTTTGAAGAGAAGGGAAGGCAGGCGGTTAGACAGGAGGTAAGTCAGGAATTCGCCCAGCGTCTTCTGAGTAAAGGAATGTCTCGGGAAGACGTTGCAGAGATGGCAACTTTATCTCTTACAGAGGTTGATAAGCTAATTAACTCTAACTAAGTTGTCTGCGTTATGAATTATCGCTTACAGATAACGTGGCAATGAATAACTGGCGCCATCAGCCGTAGCGCCAGTTAAGTATTACACCAGCTCGACGATTTTGTTGTCGATCAGGCGGGCATCGCCAAGCCAGGCGGCTACCAGAATCACTGCACGTTTGCTGTTTTCAGAGACTTCCAGCAATGTGTCGGCATCACGAATCTGAATATCATCGGCGCGGAAGCCTTTTTCATTCAGTTCTTGCCCGGCAATAGTAATAATTTCATCGAGATCCCGTTCGCCAGCCTGCAATTTGTCGGCAATCGAACTTAAAACCTTGTACAGACCAGGCGCAATTTTGCGTTGTTCCGCCGTCAGATAACCGTTACGGGAACTCAGCGCCAGACCGTCTTTGGCGCGCATAATTGGCACACCGACAATCTCAATATCAAAGCCCATATCAGCAACCATTTTGCGGATCAGCGCCAGTTGCTGAAAATCTTTTTCACCGAAGCAGGCGATATCTGGCTGGACCAGGTTGAACAGCTTGCTGACAATAGTCGAAACGCCGCGAAAATGTCCCGGACGGCTGGCACCTTCCAGCATGGTCGAAAGGCCAGGAACATCAACATAGGTGTGGGTTTCTGTACCGTTCGGGTAGATCTCTTTTACCGAAGGGGCGAAAACTAAATCCACTTTACGTTTGTTTAGCTTCTCGCAGTCTTCCTGCAAGGTCCGTGGATAACGTACCAGGTCTTCCGGGCGGTCGAACTGCATCGGGTTAACGAAAATACTGACGACGACCACATCGGCGCGGGCTTTGGCTTCGTCAACCAGCTTCATATGGCCATCGTGCAGATTCCCCATGGTTGGCACCAGCGCCACGCGCTTACCTTCCATACGCAGGCGGCGAATTTGCTGACGCAGCAGCGGCAGGGTTTCGATAATTAACACAACGTGACTCCTTAATGGAAACTGTGTTCTTCGCCCGGATAAACGCCGGACTCCACTTCAGCCATATACTGCCGCACAGCCGCGCGGATGTCGCCCGTTTCGGCGAGGAAATTTTTGGCAAATTTAGGGATAT
>ENA-UOJF01002025-UOJF01002025.1-human-gut-metagenome-genome-assembly--contig:-P74-NODE-2025-length-12028-cov-43.722709_pt1 | contig 12028 bp, 8 predicted proteins | sample MGYA00242344_ERZ723891 | MGnify/ENA metagenome assembly ERZ723891 | reverse complement strand
CCACACAGCTTGCCACCCCAGCACCCCTCCGATCATATCAGCTCACATCACTTCAGAATTGATGAGCCCTGCATCCCATATAAGAGCAGACCAGAGCAGAGCACTGATTAAGCTTGTTCAGTATGTTTATGGCTGTGTATGGTTGGAACTTGGTGATGTGATTGTTTCTCTAAATACTGGCTTGAATCCACGAAAATTCTTCAAGCTCAATACGGAAGATGCAACAAATTATTATATTACGATTCGGGAAATGAAAGACGGAAAAATTGTACCGTCTGAAAAGACAGACCGAATGAATGATGAAGCCCGGAAACTGTGCAATAACCGCTCCAATCTGGAAGTAGGAGATGTGCTGTTTTCAGGCACAGGAACGATTGGTGAAACGGCTGTAATTGAAAAAGAACCCTCCAACTGGAACATCAAAGAGGGAGTATATGCAATTAAGCCGAACCAGACAATGATTCAACCAATGTATTTGCGTTACATTTTGATGACGGACTTTATCAAAAAAGAGTACATGAAAAAGGCGGCAGGAGGAACAGTTCAGAGTGTACCGATGGGAGAACTAAAGAAAATAAGAATTCCGGTTCCATCCTTGCAGGAACAGAACCGAATTGTTGGAGTGTTAAAACAGCTGGACGATCTTTGCAATGATTTGACCAGCGGCCTGCCAGCGGAGATTGAAGCAAGACAAAGGCAGTATGAGTATTACAGAGATAAACTGCTGACGTTCAAAGAAAGAGGATGATGAGGTGACAACGGAGCAAGTTATATTGAGTGCGATTTTAACATTGACGGCATCCATTCTGACAGCATTTCTGACTTCTAAAATTACGCGAGATAATGAAATGCGAAAAATAATACATCAAAAAAGATTGGAGCTTTACCTTGAAGTTTTTGAACAGGTAGAGTTACTATTAAAAGATTGGAAAAAGATATTCGACAAAGAATACTTTGAAAAGATAGCATCATACAAGTCAAGAATGAAGTTGCTCGCTTCTGAAAAAACGACAGAAGAGTATAAAAAGTATTATGAGGTGCTGCGTACATCTGTAAATGAATACAAAAAGTTCAAAGACGACAATGATCCAGATCGGGCAGAGGATATGTACGAAGAAGATGAAGATGGCACAATATATCAAATATACTATCCCACAGATGAGGATTATAGCGAATATAGATATAAGATAGATTGTTATGAGAAAAAGCAAAAGAAACGTATGCCCTTAATGAGAGAGTATATTCAGAAAATAGTAGATGCAATGAGAACAGACTTGGGAAGTAATTTGGATAAGGAGAGCGCAATATATGATTTCGTTCAACGTTGTCGCAAGCACGAGTGAAGATACCGTTGTTGCCACCTATGAACCCTCCAAGGTGCGTTCTGACAGCTACCAGAGCGAAGCGGAACTGGAAAAAGAGTTTATCCGGCTGTTGTGCGAGCAGGGCTATACCTATCTGCCGCTGCATACCGAAGATGAACTGATTGCTAACCTCCGCAGCCAACTGGAAGAGCTGAACCACTACCAGTTTTCCGATACGGAGTGGCGGCAGTTTTTCAGTGATGTAATTGCCAACCCCAACGAGCATATTCCCGAAAAGACCCGGAAGATTCAGGAAGACAATGTGCAGGTATTGCACCGGGATGATGGCAGCTCCAAAAATATCACGCTGATCGACAAGAAGAACATCCACAACAACCGCCTGCAGGTCATCAACCAGTATGAGGTAAAACAAGCAGACGGCGCACGGCATGATAACCGCTATGATGTGACGATTCTGGTCAACGGCTTTCCGCTGGTTCATGTGGAGCTAAAGCGGCGCGGGGTGGCTATCCGGGAGGCGTTCAACCAGATCAACCGCTATCAGCGGGATTCGTTCTGGGCGGGCTGCGGTTTGTACGAGTATACGCAGATTTTCGTGATCTCCAACGGCACAAATACCAAGTACTACTCCAACAGCACCCGCTACAATGCCATCAAGGATGCCAAACACGGCAAGACGAAAAAGGAAAAGACCAGCAATAGCTTTGAATTTACCTCCTACTGGGCCGATGCGAATAACCGTGTGCTGACGGATCTGATCGACTTTACCCGGACATTCTTTGCAAAGCACACAATCCTGAGCGTGCTGACCCGGTACTGCATCTTTACCTCAGAAAAGATGCTGATGGTGATGCGCCCATATCAGATCACGGCAACCGAGAGGATATTGAACCGCATCGAGATCGCCAACAACTACAAAAAGTATGGCAGCATCGAGGGCGGCGGCTACATCTGGCACACCACTGGCTCCGGCAAGACGCTGACTTCCTTCAAAACGGCACGGCTGGCATCGCAGCTGCCCTACATCGACAAGGTGTTGTTTGTGGTAGACCGCAAGGACTTGGACTACCAAACTATGAAAGAGTATGACCGCTTCGAGAAGGGAGCGGCAAACTCCAACACCAGCACCACGATTCTGAAACGCCAGTTGGAAAACCCGGAAGCACATATCATCATTACCACCATCCAGAAGCTGGCGACCTTCATCAAGAAGAATCCGGGACACGAAGTTTACCAGAAGCACGTTGTAATCATCTTTGACGAGTGCCACCGTAGCCAGTTCGGTGATATGCACAAGGCCATTGTTCACAATTTCAAAAAGTACCACCTGTTCGGCTTTACAGGAACGCCGATTTTTGCAGTCAACGCAGGAAGCTCCACTAATCCACGCTATTTCACCACGGCGCAGACGTTCGGCGATCAACTGCACACCTACACTATCGTGGATGCCATCAACGACAAGAATGTGCTGCCATTCCGTGTAGATTACATCAAGACGATGGATGCAGAGCCAGACATGGACGATAAACAGGTTTGGGATATCGACCGGGAAAAGGCGTTCATGGCACCCAAGCGTATTTCTCTGGTGACTAAGTACATCCTTGACCACTTTGACCAGAAAACCTATCGGGGAGACAAATCGTATGAGTTTAATCTGCTGACGAATGTGGCAGAGGTGGCCTCTGCCCAGCGTGGTGCGGTGGATGAAATCAAGCGAAAACAGCGCGTCAGCGGTTTTAATTCGATTTTCTGCGTGGCATCTGTGCCGATGGCAAAGCTGTATTATCAGGAGTTCAAAAAACAGATGGCGGCAGACCCAACCAAGCGGCTGCGCATTGCCACCATTTACAGCTATGGAGCCAACGAAGCGGAAACGGATGGCATTCTGGACGAGGAAAACCCGGAAGATACCTCCAACCTTGACCAGAGCAGCCGGGATTTTCTGGACGCAGCCATTCAGGATTACAACGAGATGTTCCACACGAACTACTCGACCGATGGCGAACGGTTCCAGAATTACTATAAAGATGTATCGCTCCGCATGAAGAATAAAGAGCTTGACCTGCTGATCGTGGTCAATATGTTCCTGACGGGCTTCGATGCCACGACCCTGAACACCCTTTGGGTGGACAAAAACCTGAAGATGCACGGTCTGATTCAGGCGTTCAGCCGGACGAACCGTATCTTGAACAGCATCAAGACCTTTGGCAATATCGTCTGCTTCCGCAACCTGCAAAAGCGGGTGGATGCGGCAATTTCGCTGTTTGGAGATAAAAATGCGGGCGGCATCGTTCTGTTGCGCAAATATGCGGACTACTACCACGGTTATATGGACGAGCAGGGAAAATACCATCAGGGCTATACGGACATGATCGATGACCTGACACAGAAGTTCCCGCTGACAGAGCCGCAAATCATCGGGGAGCAGAACCAGAAAGACTTTATCGTGCTGTTTGGCGCACTGCTGCGGATGCGGAACCTGCTGTCCTCCTTTGATGATTTCAAAGGCAACGAGATGATCTCGGAACGGGATTTACAGGACTACTTAGGCCGCTATCAGGACTTGCGAGATGAATGGCGCAATAAGAAGCACGATGAAACCAAAGAGGACATCACGGATGATGTGGTGTTCGAGGTGGAGCTGATTCGGCAGGTCGAGATCAACATTGACTACATTCTGATGCTGGTCAAAAAGTACCATGACACCCATTGCGATGACAAAGAGGTGCTCATCACGATTCGCAAGGCGATTGATGCCAGCCCGGAACTGCGCAGCAAAAAGCAACTGATTGAAACCTTTATTGCAGGGGTCAACGATGTGGATGACGTGATGGCAGAGTGGAACGCCTTTGTGTCCGAACAGCGGGAGAAAGAGCTTGCAAAGATCATCCAAGAGGAAAAGCTGAAGGAGCCGGAGACACGCAAGTATCTGGCCAATGCGTTCCGTGATGGCGAAATCAAGACTGTTGGTACGGATATTGACAAGTTGATGCCGCCTGTTTCCCGTTTTGGCGGCGGTGGCCGTGCACAGAAGAAGCAGGGGGTAATCGATAAGCTGAAGAGCTTCTTTGATAAGTTCTTTGGGATTGGTGGAAGTTCAATGGCAGAGGATGATAGCAAATAATATTTGATATTAGGAAAAATATCTGCTATAATATTCACAGAGATCCCGCTGGTTGTGTGATACTATCCTGATACTAAAAAATCAGCAAGCCACATCTAGCACAGCAATCTCATGGAAAAGTGAACATTCAAGAATAGCCTTACTAAACAAATTTGTTTAGTAAGAATCCGAGCTTACCGAGCTCGAGTAACCCCTGAACAACCCCTTACTACAAAACAAACCGCCCCACTGAAAGCGTCTTACTTTCAGCGGGGCGGTTTTCTGCATTTATTTGCCAGCCGACAGGGGAGGGCAGGCGTGCAGCTTACTTCAGCTTGCTGTACTCCTCATCGGTGACGGGCTCGCACCACTCGTTGGAGCGCTCGGTGCCGGGCACCTCGACGGCGAGGTGGGAGAACCAGCTGTCCGGGGCAGCACCGTGCCAGTGCTTGACCTCGGCGGGGATGTTGATGCAGTCGCCGGGGTTCAGTTCCACGGCGGGCTTGCCCTCCTCCTGGTAGTAGCCGCGGCCGGCCACGCAGATGAGGATCTGGCCGCCGCCGGTCTTTGCGTGATGGATGTGCCAGTTGTTGCGGCAGCCCGGCTCAAAGGTCACGTTGTGGATGCCCACCTGCTGGGTGGAGATGGGGGCCAGATAACTCTGGCCGATGAAATACTTCGCATAGGCCACGTTGGGTTCGCCGATGGGGAACACCATGGACGCCTGGTGCTTTGCCCGGGCGCTGTCGTCCTCCGGCTCCACCGCCCAGATCTCCTTTGCCATGTTGAACACGGCCCAGCCCTTGGGCCAGCCGACGTAAAACGCAACGTGGGTGATGATGGCGGCGATCTCCTTCTGGGTCACGCCGTGGTTCTTGGCGTTCTGCAGGTGATACTTCAGCGAGGAATCGGTCACGCCGGAAGACATCAGCGCAACCACGGTGAGGATGCTGCGGGTCTTCAGGTCGATGGCATCATCGTTCCAGTTCTCGCCAAAGAGAACGTCGTCGTTGTAGTGAGCAAATGCCGGTGCGAATGCGCCCAGCGCATCGCGGCCAGCGGTCTGTACGATCTTTTCCATAAAAGCTGCCTCCTGTGACGATGGGCCGATCCCGGGCGGGCCGGAACCGGTCGATTTTCAACAGCTTTATTGTAGTACTTGAAGTTTACTTTAAGTCAAGGGCTTTTGGCAATTTTTTGCGGTTTTGATGGTTCAGAGGTCGCTGCGCGGCTGGTTCGCCATGCGCCAGAAGCCCAGCTCAAACTCCGAGCAGGCCTTGAAAATCTCGCGGCAGCGGGCAGCGCGCTCCGGCGAAAGGCCGGCGCAGGCTTTTTCCGCGTAGTCAGCCCAGGCCTGGCAGGCGTCGCCGTAGCCGTCGGAGGCGTAGTCCTTCACCAGCGGACCAAACACCGTATCCAGCACACCGGGCGAGCGCTTCAGAAGCCGCCGGAAGATCCAGAAATAGCTCAGCATGCAGGGCAGCACGGCTGCAATGCACTCGGCTTCGCCCTCACCGTTCTTTGTGGCCTCGATCATGTAATCGGTGTAGGCGCGGTTTGCAGGGCGCTGCGGCAGGCTCTGGATGTCGTCGTCGGTCAGGCCGTAGCGCTTGAGATACTGAAGGCGGGCTACATCCTCGTTCTCGTTCACGAAGGAGAGCAGGGAGTAGTAGTTGCGCATGGCGGCCATGGTCTGCGCCTTGGTCATACCCCAGGCAAACACCCGGGCGTATTCCCGCAGGTACAGGCTGTCATCCACGATGTAGCCCTTGAAACAGTCCTCGTCCAGCGTGCCGGCCTCCAGCCCGCGCAGAAAGTCCGAATCCAGGCACTGCTGCCAGATGGGCAGGCTCTCCTGTACCAGTGCATCCACAAAAGGCGTCTTACTCACGAACGAACTCTCCTTTCAGAGCAAACATGTGGTCCATCGGGCCGGAGCCGTGGCCCAGGTCCAGCATGGCAGACAGGCAGCCGGAAATGTAGGCCTTGGCACGCTCCACCGAGGTGTCCAGATCATAGCCCTTGGCCAGGTTGGACGCAATGGCGCTGGAAAGGGTGCAGCCGGTGCCGTGGGTGTTGGGGTTCGCAATGCGCTTGCCGTGGAACCACTTGCCACAGCCGTCCCGCCACAGCAGGTCGTCGGCGTCGTTGATCTGGTGGCCGCCCTTGCACAGCACAGCGCAGCCGTACTTCTCGCTGATGCGCTTGGCCGCAGCTTCCATCCCGGCGGCGTCGGTGATGGTCATGCCGGAGAGGATCTCTGCCTCCGGGATGTTCGGGGTGAGCACCTCGGCCATGGGCAGCAGCTTTTCGGTCAGAGCCTGCACGGCGTCATCCCGCAGCAGCTTGGAGCCGGAGGTGGCCACCATCACGGGGTCCACCACGATATGCTTTGCGCCGTAGGCGTGCAGCTTTTCGGCAATGACGCCGATCAGCTCCGCCGAGGACACCATGCCGATCTTGACGGCATCGGGGTAGATATCGGTGAAGATGGCGTCGATCTGCTCGCCAAGGAACTTCGGGGTGGTCTCAAAGATATCGGTGACGCCGGTGGTGTTCTGGGCCGTGAGGGCGGTGATGGCGCTCATGGCAAACACGCCGTTGGCGGTCATGGTCTTGATATCGGCCTGGATGCCTGCGCCGCCGCTGGAATCGCTGCCGGCAATGGTCAATGCTGTTTTCATCTGTCACAACTTCCTTTGTATAAAAATAAAAGATGCGGACATGCCCGTAAAGACATGCCCGCACCTTTGGTGTTCAAAGCTGCAGCGGTATTTCCCTACGTTGGCATGATCCAAATCAGGTCACAGGTCTGGGCGACACAGCCCACTCTCAGCCTGCTTTGGCAGACTCCCTTATTTACCGCTCTCAGCATACCACAATCCGGCCGGATTTGCAAGGCTTGGCGGGCAATGCAGGGGGGCGAAAGCCCGGATGAACGCCGGGCAAAAAAAGAATGCCATGCGTTTCGGCATGGCACTCTTTTCACGGATCACATGTGCAGCAGGCTGCGCTGCTCGCTGGCGCGGAACTTCAGAGCTGCGGCGATGAAACCCTTGAACAGGGGGTGTGCGTGGTTCGGGCGGCTCTTGAACTCGGGGTGGAACTGGGCACCCAGATGGAAGTCGCGGCCGGGCAGCTCCACGGTCTCCACCAGACGGCCGTCCGGGCTGGTGCCGGAAATGACCAGTCCGGCGTTTTCCATCTCCTGACGGAAGTCGTTGTTGAACTCGTAACGGTGGCGGTGGCGCTCCCAGATCTCGGCCTCACCGTAGCACTCGGCCATTTTGGTGCCGGGCTTGACGGCGCAGGGATACTTGCCCAGACGCATGGTGCCGCCCTTGGGGATGTTGCCCTGCTGGTCGGCCATGAGGGCGATGACGTTGTGCTTGCCGTCCGGGGTGAACTCGCTGGAATTGGCGTCGGCGTAGCCCAGCACGCCCCGGGCAAACTCCATCACCATGATCTGCATGCCCAGGCAGATGCCAAAGTAGGGCACATGGTTCTCGCGGGCGTACTGTGCGGCCTGGATCATGCCCTCAATGCCGCGGTCACCGAAGCCGCCGGGCACGATGATGCCATCCACGTCCGCAAAGGCTTCCTTGCAGGCGGCCTGATCGGTCAGGTCCTCGCTCTCCACCCAGCGGATCTCCACCTGGCTGTCGTTCTCAAAACCGGCATGATACAGGCTTTCCATCACGGAGAGGTAAGCATCGTGCAGCTTGACGTACTTGCCCACCAGTGCAATGCTGCAGGTCTTGCTGCGGGTGGCAATGCGGGACACCACCTGCTTCCACTCGGTCAGGTCGGCAGGGGGCACGTCCAGCTTCAGCTTCTTCACAACCACGTCGTCCAGACCGTTGGTGTGCAGCATCAGCGGGCACTGGTAGAGGCTGGGCATGGTTAGGTTCTCAATGACGCACTCCGGCTTGACATTGCAGAAGGTGCTGATCTTGCGGCGGATCTCGCCGCCCACGCTGCCGTCGGCACGCAGGATGATGATATCCGGGTTCACGCCCATGCCCTGCAGCTCCTTGACCGAGTGCTGGGCAGGCTTGGATTTGTACTCGTCCGAGCCGGAGATGTAAGGCACCAGCACCACATGGATGTAGCAGCAGTTGTCGCGGCCCTGCTCCAGGCCCACCTGACGGATGGCCTCCAGGAAGGGCTGGCTCTCGATATCGCCGGTGGTGCCGCCGATCTCGGTGATGACCACATCGGCTTCGGTGGAGGAAGCCAGATTGTAGATGTAGCTCTTGATCTCGTTGGTGATGTGGGGGATGATCTGCACGGTCTGGCCGAGGTAAGCGCCCTGGCGCTCCTTGTTCAGCACGTTCCAGTACACCTTGCCGGTGGTCAGGTTGGAGTACTTGTTCAGATTTTCGTCAATAAAGCGCTCGTAGTGTCCCAGATCCAGATCGGTCTCGGTGCCGTCATCGGTCACGAACACCTCGCCGTGCTGCAGCGGGCTCATGGTGCCCGGGTCCACGTTCACATAGGGGTCCAGCTTCTGGCTGGCCACCTTCAGGCCGCGGCACTTCAGCAGGCGGCCCAGAGATGCAGCCGTGATGCCCTTGCCAAGGCCCGACACGACGCCGCCGGTGACGAAAATAAATTTGGTCTGTTTTTCTGCCATAAAATGTCCTCCTCTATTTTTTCCTTTTTGAGGTTCTTTCCCAATCCAATATTATACACCCATGTCCTCATAATTTTCAAGGATTTCCTGGGCAATTTCGGTGCGGTCACGGCGGGTGTCCATGGCCTGCTTTTCAATATAACGGTGCGCTTCGGCCTCGGTCATCTGTTCGTGCTCCACAAGGCAGCATTTTGCCCGGCTCACCAGCCGCACCTGCGCGATCTTTTCCTGCAGGCGGGCATTCTCCTGCCGGGCGCGCTGCAACCGGTGGTTGCTGGCTTCCGCCATGTGCATCACCTGCATGAAGAACGCCGTGTTGAAGGGCTTTGACAGCAGCAGCACGCCCTGATCGCTCAGGGGGCCCATCAGCTGGTCGGCCTGTGCTGCTTTGACCAGAAACACCACACCGGCATCCGTTTTCTCTACGGCGTTGATGCACACTTCGTGTCCGAATTCATCGGGCAGGGGAGAGTTGACCACGATCAGCTCAAAGTCCGATTCGGTCATGCGCCGCCGGGCTTCGGCTCCGCTGGGAATGATCACCGGGCGGCTGTAGCCCATCTCGGTCAGCCGCGCGGAGATGTACTCGTTGGAGCTTGCACCGGCGCTTACGATCAGTGCACGTCCCATTTCCTTCGCTCCTTTCTCCTATACGCTTTTGGATAGGGGTCAGATGGCGTTGAAGTAATGGACGCGCTCATACTCGGCGGGGTCGGCAGCGTTTTTCAGAGCTTCGCAGCGCTTGAGTTCCTCGGTAAAGTAGCGGGCGGCCAGCTCATCCGGCAGCACCCGGTGCAAAAATTCGCTTTCCTGTGCGGCCTGCACGGCCTCCTCCAGGCTGGCAGGCAGGGTCTCAAGGCCCAGGCCTTCCGCCTCGGCGGGGTGGAACAGGTTGCGGTTCACAGGTGCCTGCAGCACCATGCGGTTCTCGATGCCGTCCAGCCCGGCGGCCAGCACCAGGCCGATGGCCAGATACGGGTTGCAGGCGGGGTCCGGGCTGCGCAGCTCCATGCGGCAGTTGTCGCCCTTCACCTGCGGGATGCGCACCAGCTGGCTGCGGTTCTGGCGGCTCCAGCTCACATAGCGGGGTGCTTCGTCGCAGCCAAAGCGCTGGTAGCTGTTGGGCAGAGGATTGGTGAACACGGTCAGCTCCCGGCTGTGGGCCAGCACACCGGCCATGAAGCTGCCTGCGATGCTGTCCGGGGCAATATCGCCCTCAAACAGGTTGCGGCCGTCCATGTAGAGCGACAGATTGATGTGCAGGCCGCTGCCCGCCTGGTCCGGCAGCGGCTTGGGCAGAAAGCTGGCGTGCAGGCCGCTGCGCATGGCAATGGCGCGCACGATCTGCTTGAACATCATCACATTGTCGGCGGTCTTGAGGGGACCTGCATGGTGGCAGTCGATCTCGTTCTGGCCGTTGCCGCTCTCGTGGTGGCTGTGCTGGGGGCTCATGCCCATCTGCTCCATGGTCAGGCAGATGTCGCGGCGGATGTTTTCACCTGCGTCCAGCGGGGCCACGTCAAAGTAGCCGCCGAAGTCGATGGGGATGCGGGTGGGGCGGCCTCGGTCGTCGTTCTCGAACAGATAGAACTCGCACTCGGCACCCACGTTGCAGGTGAGGCCCAGCTTTTTGAACTTGCGGTTCATGCTGCGCAGAAAGCCGCGGCAGTTGCCGCCGAAGGCCGCGCCGTCCGGCTTTTCCACATCGCAGAAGAACTGCATCACCCGGCCCTCGGTGGGCCGCCAGGGCAGGATGGTCACGGTGGACAGGTCCGGCCGCAGCACAAGGTCGCTTTCTTCCACATGCATGAAACCGGCGATGGAGCTGCCGTCGAAGCAGACACCGTCTTCCAGGGCCTTGGGCAGGTCGCTGGCCAGCACGGCAATGTTCTTCTGGGTGCCAAAGATATCGCAGAAGGCGAAACGGACGAATTTGACGTTGTTGTCCTCCACGAAATCCAGGATGTCCTGTTGGGTCGAATAACTCATAAGAATTTCCCTTTCAAATAAAAACGCCTAAAGGCCTGCCCTCAGAATGGGAGCAGGTCTTTAGGCTGGTGTAAGAAATAGGAAAAGGAGAATGGCAAATTTTAGATTCCGCAGCCTACGGATGCTATTCGGTTACGCTGTTTTGCGATCAGACGTAGTAGAGCATCTTGCTGTAGCTGGGCAGAGGCCAATAATCCTCGCCGCAGATGGTCTCGGCATCGTCGGCCGCGGCACGCAGGGCGTCCATGGCGGGCAGCACGTTGTCGTGGAAGGCAACGGCCTTGTCAGCCTCGCTGGGCAGGGCCTTGGTGGCATCCACGGCATCCTGCAGGGTGTCGATGGCATCGCTCATGGCGTCGGCGTCGGCGGAGAGCTTGGTCAGGGTCTTGGTCTCGCTGCGCACGCTGATGTTCTCGCTGACGGCCAGCTTGGAGGCGGCGGTGTTGGCCAGCTCGCTCATGTAGGAGTTGACGGCAGGCAGCAGCTGCTTGCGGGCCATCTCCAGCATGGTCAGGGCTTCGATGTTGATGATCTTGGAGTAGTGCTCCATCTCAACTTCGTAACGGCTCTCCATCTCCACCTTGGTCAGCACGCCGAACTCCTCCATCAGCTGGATGTTCTTCGGTGCGATCAGAGCGGGCAGGGCAGCCGGGGTGTTCTTCTTGTTGGGCAGACCGCGCTTTGCAGCTTCTTCCTCCCACTCGGCGGTGTAGCCGTTGCCGTTGAAGATGACGCGGCGGTGGTCGCGGATGGTGCGCTTGACCAGAGCGATCACGGCACTGGTAAAGTCCTCAGCGCCCTCCAGCTCGTCGGCGTAGCCCTTCAGTTCCTTGGCGACAGCGGTGTTCAGGATGGTGTTGGCGTCGCTCAGGTTCTCAGCAGAGCCGGGCATACGGAACTCGAACTTGTTGCCGGTGAAGGCGAAGGGAGAAGTGCGGTTGCGGTCGGTGGTATCCTTGCTGAACTTGGGCAGGA
>ENA-UOJF01002024-UOJF01002024.1-human-gut-metagenome-genome-assembly--contig:-P74-NODE-2024-length-12030-cov-7.788309_pt1 | contig 12030 bp, 2 predicted proteins | sample MGYA00242344_ERZ723891 | MGnify/ENA metagenome assembly ERZ723891 | reverse complement strand
ATAATAAAACCAACAAATCAGTAAACGTTACTGATTTCATTAAAAACAATAAGAAAATAATGATTTTATCACTATGAAAGGATAGGTAATTTACTATGAAAAAGTGGGTATGTCCGGTATGCGGTTACGTTCATGAGGGAGATACACCTCCCGAGTTCTGCCCCCAGTGCAAGGTTCCCGGCAGCAAGTTCATAGAGCTTAAGGAAAGCGAAAAGCTTGTATTTGCAGACGAGCACAAGGTAGGCATTGCAAAGGCAGTTGAGGATGAAGAGATTCTTGCAGGTTTAAAGGCTAACTTCGAGGGCGAATGCACAGAGGTAGGTATGTATCTCGCTATGGCAAGAGCCGCTCACAGAGAAGGTTACCCCGAGGTAGGCCTTTACTACGAAAAGGCAGCTTGGGAAGAGGCTGAACACGCTGCAAAGTTCGCAGAGCTTTTAGGCGATGTTGTAAGTGCATCGACTAAGGAAAACCTCGAAAAGAGAGTTGCCGCAGAGCACGGCGCTACACAGGGCAAGCTTGACCTCGCAAAGAGAGCAAAGCAGTTAAATCTTGACGCTATCCACGACACAGTTCACGAGATGGCTAAGGACGAAGCCCGTCACGGTAAGGCTTTCGAGGGTCTGCTGAACAGATACTTCAAGTAAGCGGCGGCTGTGAGCCGCACCGGATTCGCCTTTTTCAAAATTCTGCTTACCGCAGGACAGCGAAACGGCGGCATCATAAAAAGCAATAAACAAACTACAGCCGTAAGCACCCTTGCTTACGGCTCAGTTTGTTCTTATAGTAAAAACGCATCTGATACACAAAAGAGAACACCGGTCGCCCGGTGTTCTCTTTTTTTACTGTCAGCTTATTTGGCTGTCTTCACATTTGCATAAGTATAAGTGCTTGTATTTGCACCCTTATAAGACGCAATCCTTACCTTATACACGCTTCCGGCCCTGAGTCCGCCAATAGTGACAGTAGCATTCGTACTGCCCTTTAACGTCTTTTTGACCCACTTGCCGCCTTTGTAAATTTCAACCTTATATCCGTCTGCACTGGCGTTTTTACCCCACTTAACGGTTATCGAGTTGCTTTTTGCCGATACAACCTTGATATTGGTTACCGGTGAAAGCACTGCAGTAACCGTAGTATAGCTGTAATCGCCGTACAGATTGTCCTTATACGCTCTTACCCTTACTTTACATGTGCTGTAAGGTGTAAGTCCGCCAAGCACAGCCTTTGCTGTCTTATTATCGGTTATGGTCTTTTTGACCCACTTACCGCCGATATAATATTCTACGTTATATCCGTCAGCGTTCGCATCCGCATTCCATATAACTACTGCTTTTGAGTCAACTGCGCTCTTTACCTTAAGACCGCTGACCTTTGTCGGAGCGGTAGTGATATAAATATCGTCGAATGCACTCTCAAGCTCACCCTTATAAGCCTTTATTCTGACCTTGTAGGTTTTGTAGCCCTTAAGCGAGCCTATTGTAACGGTAGTTTTGTTATTGCCGGTCAGCGTCTTTTCATTCCACTTACCGTCTGCATAGTACTGAGCGGTATAACCGTCCGCACTTTCGTTCTTATCCCATTTAAGCGTAAACGAAGAAGATGTTACTGTCTTCGTAATACCCGTAACTTTTGACGGGAGCGTATCGATATAGCCATATGTATACGGACTGTAAAGGTCGCCCTTATATGCGCTTACCCTTACTTTATATCGTGTTCCTGCACAAAGTCCGTCTATAACCGCCGATATATTATTGTTGCCGGTAACAGTCTTTACGGACCACTGATTATTAATGTACCACTCTACCTTGTAGCCGTCCGCTCTGGCGTTTCTGCTCCAGCTTATTCTTACCGTTTCATCGGTAGCCTTCACCGTATTTATATTCCATACGGGAGAAGGAACAGTATCAACATAGAAACATCTGAACTTGGCGGTGAAGCTTCCTGCATAAGCCGCTATCCTTACCTTATATTTAAGACCTGCAGAAAGACCGCTCAGCTTTGCCGCTACTCTGTCGCCGTCCGTGCTGAAGCCGATCTGCTTCCACTGATTGCCGACATAGCATTCGACATAATATCCGTCAACGCCGCTTATATTCTTCCAGCTTATATCGACTTCATTGTATGTTGTCTTTTCAACCGCTATTTCTTCCACATCGGGAATAGGCTTTACGGGAACACGGTTTCCGATATATGAATCCTTACATCTTGTGCATTCAAATACGCTGTAGCCTTCGTTGCGATAGTCAGGCTCAACTACTTTGATTACAACATAGTCGTGACCGAGAGGTTCGCCATACTCCGCACCGCATATTTCACACTTTGCCTTTTCGGTGCAGGTAGCCTCTCCTCCGGAATGCTCACATTCGGTTATCGTAGCCGTTACAACGTCCGACGCCATCGAAACTCCCGCCGTTGTAGCATTGCTGTAGGTAAGACGGCAGTAGTACCTGCCCGTTGTGAGATTTTCGAGCGACAGCTTTCTGTCTGTAGCGCCCTCTATCACTGTTTCGTAGCCGTTTTCATCAATGGCGAACCACTGATAAGCAACTTTTGCGTCAACCTCGTTTGAATACCACGGCTCTGCATTTATTTGAAGTGACGGTATGTCGCCTGGATAATAACCGTTGGTGTAATATACAGTATCAATCGGCTTGATTATCTGCATCGGACATAACCGTACCGTAAGTCCGTTTGTCGATGATGCCGTTGCCTTATTAAGACTGTATATATCTATCCACTCTTTTGTTCCTCTGTCCTGTACCCAGAAGCCGGGATCGATATAATCGGCTATCACCTTATTCGGGGCATTAGTTATGATTTCGGCAAACCCACCTGACGAAATGGATACATTACCGCCGTTTATTGTAAGGCAATTTATATTGTTTGCGGCCATTGTAACATTTCCGCCGTTTATGGTCACATTGCTGCCTGTAGCAAGCCCCTCAAATGTGACATCACCGCCCTGCACTATAAATGCGTCTTGATTCTCAAACGCTGTCACCGCACAACGTCCCGTAACCGTCAGCTTTGCCTTGCCGTTTATGATGATCGGACGTGAGAACGCTGTACGAACTGCGTACTTGAGCGTGAAGTTACCTTCGGTTATGACTAACTGACCGCCGTATCCGTTCTTGTTATAAAGCGGATATAAGGTACAGCCCTCGTTTTCGCTCTTCTGAGCGTCTTTCGCAGCCTCGTCAAGATTGTTATAATACTTGACATCGTCGCCCTTTGTTATCTTTGCATTGAACTTGCTCTCGCATATCTCGCAATATGTCGGCTCGGTAATATTACCTGCGGTTTCCTTGTCCGCTGTAGGATCGACCACCTGAGAATGATCACAATCAACAAGGTCTATACTTACAGTGTTCGACTTTATTTCATAGCCGTCACCGGTAGTAACTACGAAGTATATCTCGGCAACATCGCTGTCGCCTGCCTTATCAATTATTTCGTCTGCCGACAATTTAGCGTCCTTTACAAGTGCGCTTAAGCTGCTATAAATTATATCTCCGCTTACATAGGAGTTTATACCGTATCTCTTACTTACATACGAGTCGTTCAGGTTCGAGCCGTTAGCAAGAGACAGGTTGAACTTCAGCGTGGAATTTGCGTTGCTGTTGCGATACAGCTTGTTCATTTCTGTGCTAAGTGTTGCTTGTACTATCGGTGCCTTAGCAACGGTAACACCGCTTGCTTCCGACACCTCACGTTCTTTAAGCGTCAGCCATGCACCGCCCTCTGTTTTCTTATACGCATAGCCGTTGCCGAGAATATCTGTTATCTTGCCATCTTTTACCGTAATGTTATCATATTGTCCGCCGCTGAGCTTAACATCTCCGCCGTTTACGGTGAGATATGCGATTCTTGTGGCTTCTTCGGCAGTCAACCTGGAGCCCGGCTCGGCAATTACAGCGAAAATATTGGCGTTGCCTCTAAGTGTCAGCTTACCGCCATCGGCGACCTTTACTGTATTATACAAGATGGCGTTATCGCCATTTGCAATAAGTGTAACATCACCTGTAACAGGGAGGTAGTCTGTATCATAAGCGGAAGACATCAGCATTGTTATTGTTGCAATTGCAACGCTGTTTGCCTTGGCAAACGCCTTTCCCAGATCTTCCTTAACAAAATATTCTGTCTTTTCCGCTCCGTTCTCGGTATAGCTTACGCTTGCAGCGATCAATGAATTGCAGTATATGCAACGGTTATCTCTGCCCACACCGTCCGGGTGGTCGCATCTTATTATTCTTACGTTATCGAAGTTTGACGAAGCGTTTGCTTTCAGATCGCTGTACAGCTGAGAATCGACACGGCTGCCGCTCGCTAAAATTTGATAAAGATAAATTTCACTTGAGCAGTCTATATTAGCGATATTAGCATTCGTGATACTTGCCAGCTGTTTAAGCAGAACACCGTCTTCTAAAATCAGCGTGTCAATTTTCAGCGTTTCAACATAGGAGGAGAAATATGTGGCATTTAATTTCACATTCTGGCAAACTACGCTGACCTCTCCCGAGAAAGTAACAGTGCCGCCGTCCATGCTAAATCCATTTTCAACCCCAAAAGTACACTTACTGTCACTGCGTATAGTGATTTGGGTTCCGGATCCGTTAAAGCTATTGATATAGACACCAAAGCCGTTCATATCGACAGTAAGTTCTCCGCCGTTTACGTTAATGTCAGTATTTCTATCGAAGAAATCTCTGAGCATTTTCAGCGTACAGCCTTTGTTTTCGTTCTTTGCCGCAAACTCAAACGCTTCCGTAAGTTTTGTAAAGTATTTTACCGTTGTTCCGGTCTCACTCTTTACAGTGACTGCAGCATACATCTTTGCATTGCACTCGTTGCATACACCTTCCGCATTGATCTCACTGTGTGCACACTGATAACCGCAGCCGCACCTTCCTGTTTCGTCATACTCATGCTTGCTGTGGTCGATTACCGTAAGTGAATTATCGCTTTCCGAAACCTTGCTTGCGTCAAACAGCTTTCCGTCGCTTGTCGTAAACGCCTTGTTCTCGCCGAGCAGATCTTTCAGTGCCTTGCCCTCTGCGCTTACATCTATGCTGCTGAATGTACCGCTGTTTATAGTGACCGTACCTCCGCTGACGCTCAGCTTATTATAAGTACCGCCGTTTATAACAGTCTTGCCGCCGCTTACGCTGATACTGTCATCATTGATAGTTATGTCATCAAACGTTACCGTGCCGCCCGTTACAGCTATGAGATATCCCACCGAGCTTCCCGGATACTTCGATAATGTACAGCCGTCATCTCCCGTGATCTTGACATTTCCGCCGCTTACTTTGATCACAGCAGATGCACTTCCCGTTTTCTTGAATAAAACGGTAAAGCTGCCCTGTGTGATCTCACAGTCTCTGTTCACACCTCTGTATAATTCTAATGTACAGCCGTTGTTCTCCTCAAGCTGTGCCGCTTCAAATGCTTCGGGCACATTGTCGGTATAGCATGCCTTGTCGCCGTTTGTTTTAACAAGTATCGCATTTATGCTGGCATCACATAACGAACAACGATAGTAATCATGCTCGTCTGTCGTTAATGCGTCATACGGATGCGTACAGGTCGCCATTTCAAACTCGACATCATCGGTCACATATTCGTATCCGTTTAACTTGATAACAAGATGTGCCTTTACAGTGCCGTCAGTATCGGAAATTTCATCTGCATTTGCAAACGTATATGAATTTCCGACGAAGTCGAGCTCTCTTATTAAGGTATCGCCTACATATAAACCGACTGTGACCTTATTGGCATCGCTTATCGTGTATCCGTCGCTTGTATTAACATTGAAGTTAAATAAGATCTGCCGTGCACCTCCGCCGTTGCGGTACAGCACAGTCTTATTTGCTGTCGCCGTTGCGCTCTTTATCGGCGCTGTCCTTACTTCTACATTAGCTATATCCTGCTTTTCACGCTCTGCAATAGTAGACCAGATGCCGGAATCGATAAAACTCCAATAGGCATAGCCGTCCGCAAGAAGCTGTCCTACGTTTCTGCCTTCGCCTGAAACCTGTAAGCTGTAGAATTGACCGCCTTTAATTACAGCGTTACCGCCGTCTTTAATTATGAAGTCAGAGAGAGTACCACCGTTGATTTCCGCATCGCTGCCGTTGCAAACGGCAACACGTTTTATTAAGCCACTGCCGTTAACGGTCAGCTTACCGCTCGTTACTTCTATGGAATACCATACATCAGTACCGGGTTGTGAGAGCCTTTTACCGTTAAGTTCAAGCGTAACATTGCCTGTAACAGCTATCGTATCTGTAATATCGTCCGTGATGTTCTTCTGCAGCGTTACAGTAGCCGTACCTATCTCATTAGCCCTTTCAAAAGCGTCATAAATATCGCTGAACAGATCCGTATTTTCGCTTCCGCCGGCAGTATAGCTTACAGTTGCAACAATTTCCTCATTGCAGTAAGGACAGGGATTACCGTCAAGCACATAACTGCCGTTTTTGTCCTTATGGTTGCACTTATCAACAAAAATTCTATAGGTACTGGTCATGGTCTGAATAGCTTCGTATGTGTAAACAGTAATGCCATTCATACTATCGGCCGAAACTACGCTTCCGCTCGCAATTGCCCTACCTAAAGTATAATTGCTTCCATTTTCGCAAGTGAAACTGCCGAACCTACCGCTTACGATAGAGATGTTATATTCGCTTCCACCGGAGCGGTTGTCACACATAGCTAAAGAATCGGCATTAACATCATTGATGACCGTGTCTCCGCCGTTAGCTTTCAGTGCATCAATATTTGCACCGTTTATAACAGTCGCTCCGCCATTTATTGACAGTGCATCAATATTTGCACCGTCTATAACAGCATTTCCGCCTTCTATTGACAGTTCACCGATATAACCATCGGTACTGTTTACTGTAAGCGTACTGCTGATTATTCTTACTCTTCCCAGCTTGATTTTACCGTCAATTGTAACCTCAGCGTCAGTTCCGTTAACTGTGATTCCGCTTGGCAGATTTTGATTGCTCACGTCCTGTACTGCCGAAGAAGTGAAAGTCACGTCACCGCCGTTGACAGTGAACTGACAATATGCCTCTTTACCGTTAAAGTCAACAGTAAACTTACCGCCCGTCACGGTAATGGACGCAGGTACTCTTTCCGAAATCAGCTTTACAGTGCTGCCCTCGTTCTCCTGTGCCAGCTTTATGGCACTCTCTATATCCGCATAACCTAACGACTTGCCGTCAGCATCTACTACCTCGGCTTCTATCAATAAATCACATATACCGCAGAATACCAAACCGTCGGTTTCGTTATTAAAGCTATCCTCAGGGTGCGAGCAGGTCGCAAGTGTAAACTTAAGTGCATTCGACTTATATTCGTATCCGTCACACTTCAGTACAGTGTAATATTCAACCTCACCGTCTTCCGCTACAATCTCACCGATTTTATAACCGAATACCATATACCAGTTAACAGAAAGCTTAGAATCTTTACTGCGATTATTGCCGTTTACATAGTCCGAATAGGTTATCCGCTTTGAAGTGTCCGCCACATCGCATATAACATTGACTTTTAATTTTTTCGCTCCGTTACGGTATATAACAGGCGCTTCTCCGCCTGCCCACGAAATACTTGCGCTCTTTATGGGTGCTTCTTCTACGGATAACGCTCCTTTAGAACCGCCCAAATAGCTATCTTTTTCACGCTCATCAATCGAAGGCCAAGTGCCGTCAGCATTTTTATACGCATAACCGTCTGCCAGTACAGATTCAAGATTGCCGTTAAATATCTCGATGTCGTTGAATTTACCGCCGCTGAGTTTTACGTTACCGCGAACGGACAGACCTTGTATAGTGCCGCCGCCTATTTCTGCGTTGCCTCCTTTTTTAACTGACACAGAATTGAAGTATCCACCGCCGTTAATGACTAATTTTGAGTTTTCATTAACGTAAATAGGTGTATCCATATCGCCATCGCCGTTTACAGTAAGCGTGCCACCGTCAGATACCGATATACGCGCTATGCCATAACGACCACCCAGTGTTTTACCGTTCAGTTCAAGCGTTACATTGCCCATAACGGTAATCTCCTGTGTACGTTCGCTGTCTGTAATATCCTTATACAGCGTTACTGTAGCCGTACCTATCTCATTAGCCTTGTCAAAAGCGTCGCATATATTGCTGAACAGCTCTGTCTTTGCACTTCCGTCAACCGTATAGCTTACGCTTGCGGCAAACTCAGAGTTACAGTATTTGCATATACCGCTGTCATTAAAGGCATAACTGCCGTCCTCATTCTTATGCTCGCACTTGGTAAACAGATAATAGCTTACAGTATTGTTTTCGGAGTCAAAATTATTTTTTTCGGCTATATCGCTGTATAATAAAGCCTTTGCTGTTTTCTCAGCAGTCGGATCTGTCGGATTGTCGTAGCTTATCACACGCACACCGCTTGCGATTACGTCCTTTAATTTAAACTGTCCGAGATAGACATTGCCGTAAGTACCGCCGCCTATAGTAAGCTTTGCGTCAGTTGCGTCTTCGCTTACAAATAAATTATCAGCACCCGCATTATTGTCAACATTGACGCCTTCGCTGACAGTTACGGTACCGCCTGATATAGCAATACTATCAAATCCGGCGCCTGAGCCCTCAGGCAATGTAAGAGATCCGCTCTTCACATTAACCTTGCACCTGATGAACATATAACCTTCAGCAATAACATCTGCACCGTCAATAGTTATTGTCTGGTTGTAATCATAGATAGTACCATAATTACTTGTGGTAATAGTAAACTGACCGTTTGACAGCCTAACCCCACTATTGATCTTACCGCTTGTTACAAGAGTGAAAACACAGCCCTTGTTTTCAGCCTTATCGGCATATAATAAGCCTTCTTCAATGCTGTCAAAATATTCGTTAGTAGTACCGTCGGCTGATGTCACCTTTGCATAAAGCACAGCACCGCACGCACACTTTGTCTCTGTTTCGGTGTATGTATGAGTATGCTTTACAACTGTGACATTTCTAATTCCTTCGCTGAGTGTCACCGCACTGCCGTCAACTATACTTTCGGGGAGATGTGTGACACTGTTTAAGATCGCAAACGCATAGCCCTTTGCAAGCAGAGCGTTTACGGGTGTGTTGCTTTCCTCGCCGCAGATGGTGTTGTACCTTCCGCCGTATAAAGCTACACCGCTTGCGTGTGCAATATAAACATTCTCAAATATGCCGCCGTATATTTCGACACACTTAGCACTGTTAATGACTAAATTGAGTACATCTGCGGCTGAACTGCCGCCGTCTGCAGTACCGTTTATAAGCGTACCGCCGTTTACACTAAAAGGTGCGTCTATGCATCCGTAGTAGGTGCTTTTCCTGCTGTCCTTAAGGTACAGCACACCACCGTTATTTACACTTATATCTGCCTCTCCGCCGAGTGAACATCCGTTCACATCGACAGTAACCGTTGTATTGCCGATTTCTACGTTCTGTGTAATCTCACAGTTCTTATACAATGTCAGCGTACAACCGTTGTTTTCCGCCGATAATGCCGCAGTAAAAGCGTCGTCTATATTATCGAAATACTTCGCTGTTCCCGCGCCCGAAATGCCCGCAGTAAGCTGATATTTGCAGGTAGAGCATACACCTGTTTTGCTGTCAACATCCGTATGACCGCACCGCTTACCGCAAATCGTACACTTGCCCGTTGTGCTGTCGTAACTGTGACCTTCATGTGGTATTACAATAACAGGTGTTGCAAAACCGTCTTTCAACAGTGTTTTTGAGCCGTCTATCGGCTCAGGATTGGGAGACTTCATAAACATACGGTTCTCAGCCAACAAAGTCAGTATTTCTGCGTTTGCTCTGTCCCCGCCGCCGTTATAGCATATTGTTTTGAAAGCTCCGCCGTGAAGAATTACGTCACTGCTTGCATCGTTTATATTGAGTGTTATAGAAAATGTACTATAGCAGTCAAATGTACCTGCACCTACCGACACAGTTCCCATAGCGCCGCAGTTTTCGTCAAATGTCAGCTTACCGCCGGCCGCTACATTGAAATCGCCATAAATACGATTATTTTTTCCCGATCCCGTAACGGTTATATCTCCCGAAACAGTTAACGTACCTACATTGGCTTTCTCAGCGATCCACAGCGTGAACTTACCGCTGAGTGTTGTATAGCTGCCTGTATAATTCTTGTATACTCTTAATGTACAGCCGGTGTTTGCGTCACTGTCAGCCGCTTCAAAAGCCGCTCCCATCTCAGTTTCCTTATAAACAGAAGCTACAGCCCCATCCTTTACGATAACAGCCGCATACTGATATTCACACTCGTTACACTTACCCGTTTCGCTGTTAACATCGCTGTGAGGGCAAACATATCCGCAGCCGCACTCGCCGTCAACATAGGTATGGCTGTGGTCTTTGATTGTCAGCGTTTCACTGCTTGATATTTCCTTAACATTTGCATTGAAAAGAGTTCCGTCAGTCTTGAAGAAAGCCTTACCCTCTCCGAGCATATCGTATAATGTCTTGCTGTCCCTGGCGTAAAGTCCGGCTGGATATGCACCGGCTTTCAATATAACCGTACTCGAATCATATACATAGATCGAAGTGTCTAAAACTACATCGCCGTCTATTATAAGCGTACCGCCGGCGTATGAAGCGTCGTTTGTCGGATATACATTACAACCGAGCATAACCGGATTGCCGCTGTTTTTGATCGTAAGCTTTCCGCTTTTGCAAGGAGTAATACTCCGGATTTTAAATTGGCGTCCGTTTAAGTCAATTGTAAGTTCTCCGTATAAGTCATACTGAGCGCTTGGTTTAGAATAATCCTTAAACAGCTTTATCGTACCGCTTCCGTTGTATTCATTCAGTAAAGAGTGAAGCTCATCGGTATCTACATACTTTAAGCTTCCGTTCTTGTCTGTATAGAGTGCGACAGACACAACCGCACCGCAGATTGAGCAGATGCCGTTGTCCGTGTTTATATCACCGCCATGCTCGCAGGGCTTTCCGCACTCCTCGCACTTGCCTGTTCCAGTGCTGTATTTGTGGTCAGCGTCAGTATGCTCTACAACAGTAAGCGCAACGGAATAACCCATACTTCCATATTCTTTATAAAGATCAAGATAATTGCCGTTATCTTCACGTCGCAGTGCCTGCCGGGTAACATCAAGAAGATTGCCTAATTTCAGAGCGCCGGAATTGTTTTGGCGATGATATGTCAGCCCACCTAACTTCATTCCCGTAGCGAGCTTTACAGATGTCGTTGTAGTTCCGTCATCATTCACGGATGCTATCACAGTCAACTGTTCTGTAGTTACTTTTGCGCCATCGTTTACAGCAAGCCGTGCACTGTCCTCAACAAAAATTGTATTAAATTCTACATTTGCTTCGCTGTCAATTATGAATGATCCGCCGCCTTTGCGAACATACACCTGCGTAACATAACTGCCCGCTGTGCCGGTTAATGTAAGCGTGACGTCTTTGTTGACCCCAAGTTTGTTGACCCCAAGCTTGATATTGTTCAGCTTGTGACCGTTAAGGTCGATCATAACATTGTGTTTTACATCTATAGTATCTAAAGTTGCAGTTGCCGATGCATCGCCGATATCCTGATAGATCTTTACATAGTTTTCGGTATCGGCAGTAACACTGTTAAGGCAGTCTGCGAGCGTGTCATAGCCTGTCGGCGCATTGCCGTCTGTGCTGATTGTAGCAACAAACTGATGCGCACACTCGTTACACTTACCCGTGTCAATATCAATATTGCTGTGATCACATAACGCTCCGCAGTTTGTGCATTTACCGTCGGAATAACCGTTTTCATGTGCACATTCTTTATATGTAAATGTAAATTTTTCTGTAACAGTTTCTGTGCTGTCACCGTCTGAATAGGTTATATCGCAATACAGAACATAATTTCCGGCAGGAATATTATCCGCAAGCTTGAATTCGCCGTTGCTTCCGGATACTTGTCAAGAGTAACATGGTTTACACTTTGTGCAAGCACATGGTTTACATGTTATCA
>ENA-UOJF01002013-UOJF01002013.1-human-gut-metagenome-genome-assembly--contig:-P74-NODE-2013-length-12077-cov-5.377308_pt1 | contig 12077 bp, 8 predicted proteins | sample MGYA00242344_ERZ723891 | MGnify/ENA metagenome assembly ERZ723891 | reverse complement strand
TGCTACAAAATAAGCATTACGGTGGCTCCCGCCACCGGGAGCCACCGGGAGCCAAGCCGGGCTCACTGCGCTTCGATGGCGGTGAGGGCGATGGTGTTGATGATGTCCTGCACCAGAGCACCACGGGACAGGTCGTTTACCGGCTTGTTGAGACCCTGCAGCACCGGGCCGATGGCCAAGGCGCCGGAGGAGCGCTGCACGGCTTTGTAGCCGATGTTGCCGGCGCACAGGTCCGGGAAGACGAACACGTTGACGTGTCCGGCCACATCGTTGCCCTTGGCCTTGGTGGCGGCCACGGTGGGGGACCAGGCGGCGTCGAACTGGATGGAACCGACCACCGGCAGATCCGGAGCCTTCTCCTTGAGCAGCTTGGTGGCTTCCTCGACCATGTCCACGTCCGGTCCCTTGCCGGAACCGAGGGTGGAGTAGGAGAGCATACCGACCTTCGGGTCGATGCCGAAGGCGCGTGCGGTCTCGGCGGACTGCAGCGCGATTTCGGAAAGCTGCTCGGCGTCCGGGTTGAGGTTGATGGCGCAGTCGGAGAACACGGCCACATGGTCCTTGAAGCACATGAGGAATGCGCCGGAGACCAGCTTCTGGCCGGGCTTGGTCTTGATGACCTGCAGGGCCGGGCGCACGGTGTTGGCGGTGGAGTTCACGGAGCCGGAGACCAGGCCGTCGGCGTAGCCGAGCACCACGAGCATGGTGCCGAAGTAGCTGGCGTCGGTCAGCTGCTTGCGGGCCTGCTCCTCGGTCATGCCCTTCTTGGCACGCAACTCGCACAGCTTGGCGACCATGGGCTTCAGCACGTTCTCGTCGTCCATAGCCTGGAAGCGGGCGTGATCCAAGTAGTTCAGGCCCAGTTCCTTGCCGCGAGCCAGAATGGCGTCCTTGTTGCCCACGATGATGAGGTTCACGATCTCGCGCTCAAGCAGGTAGTCGGCCGCCTTGATGATGCGGTCCTCCTCGCCTTCGGGCAGCACGATGGTCTTCTTGTTGCTCTTGGCCTTGCCGAGCAGGCCGAACTGGAAGGCGTACGGGGTGATGGGCGCGGTGACGTCCACATCGAGCGCGGCGAGCACTTCATCGGTGGGAGCGTTCTTACGGAAGGCCTCCAGCGCCAGATCCTTGGTGGATTCATCGGTGAACGGCACCTGCGGAAGAGTCCAGACCGGCAGGCCGTACTTGGCGAGGGTCTCCTTAACGGAGAAAGCGTGGCGCGGCTCGCATCCGGTCACGAAGATGCCGAGCACCTTGTTGCCAGCGGCCTCCATGCCCTCGATGGACAGCTTGACGGTCTCGTCGAGCTCGTGCGGCCAACGGTCGATGGTGCACACGGCTAGGAACACGCCGGCCTTCAGATCAGCGGCGACATTCGCGTCGAATTCATAGCTGGTCGGATCGTTGACGTGGGACTTGTCGGTGCCCACGATCAGGGCGGCGTCCGCGCGGGAAACGTCCATGGCATCGTTGAACGCGCCGACGATATCGCCACGGGCGGTGTCCTTATCCTCGCGCACCTTGTGCACATCGAGGCCGGTGGACAGGGCCACGCCGAGTCCGGCATTGGAGGCGGCGAGCAGGATCGGGGTGAATTCGTCATGGTTGGACACAGCAGGGCGGAACACCATGGTCTTGTACTTGGAAGTCAATGCGTTGAGCATGCCGTAAGCGACGACGTTGCGGCCATTGGCGCCTTCAGGGCTGGCGATATATACACGGGTGACGGTCACGATGTTTTTGTCTCCTTTGATAATCAACACGATAGGGACCACACCTCATTGTAGTGGCGATTACTGTTATCGCTCACGCCGGTGTCGCGCCAATCGGAAGAGCGTCCCCTTGGCGACGCTTTCCGGGGAATGTTGCGCAAAACCCCAAAAGTCGGCCGATAGGCCAGAAAACGAAAAAGGCCGGTGCATGAAGCACCGGCCTTGATTGTGGAGCTAGGGGGATTCGAACCCCCGACCCTCTCCATGCCATGGAGATGCGCTACCAGCTGCGCTATAGCCCCGTTTTCAATTGTTGGCCCATTGTTTGGACCTCGTATACATTACGACGAGATGTCGATTCTGGCAAAAGCCGGCGTGTCGCCAAATGGCAAAAGTGGGATTTGGCGACACTTTTTGGCTTGTTTCCGCCATTATTCAGGCATTGGGTTATTCAATTACTGCTTGAACGGTTTTTCGAATACACTGAACCTGTTGGCTCAGCAGGGGAGCCGTGACACGATCAGCGTTCGCGTTCCCACTCGTCGGTGTCGGCGATGGCCGGACCGTGATTGTAGTCCAGCAGACGCCAGCGCACAGTGCCATCGGGATTGTCCATCGGCACCAAGCGCACCCAGTGCGCATTACGCAATGAAACCACCGTAGAAAAGGTCGGATCGATTGCAGAAATGCCCAACAGGGTCTGCAATGTCTGCGCAATCCATGCGCCGTGCGAGAACACGAACAGGTCCGTGTCGTCTCCGGCACGCGTGGACCAGTCCTCAAGAGCCTCTACGCCGCGCTTGCCCACAGCTTCCTTGGGCTCGGCACCATACTTCAGCTCGCCGCCCCGAGACTCCATCCAGGAACGGACGTCCTCGGGGTAGCGTTCGGCCAGTTCGGCCACGGCATGGCCATCCCAATCACCGAAGCTGCGTTCACGGACGCGACGATCATCGACGGGCTCGATTCCACCCAATACGTCGGCGAAAGCTTGCGCGGTGGCGTGCGCACGCTTCAAATCGGAGCAGACAATGAACCGGTGGTTGATTTCCTGCCGACGATCGACGTACAGCCTTTTCAAGGCCGCGGCGGTCTGCTTGACCTGCCATTCACCCACGGCGTCCAGCGGAATGTCGACCTGGCCTTGGAGCTTGTGAGCGGCGTTGTAGGAGGTGCGTCCATGACGGATAAGGAAAACGGAACGAACATGATTGGTCATAGTGACGATCCTTTCGGTTCCAGTGAGGAAACAGGAAAAAAGGGGAGGGCTGCCTGATGCCGTCAATGATGTTTGGCAACAGGCAGCCCGACACGCGAATATCAGCGTTATGTGATTCGCACGTTACGCGGTGGTGACGGCAGCATCTTCCGCATGCTCCGCCGTTTCCGGGTGTGCGAGTTCAAGATCGATGGCCGGGCAGTCGCGCCAGAGTCGTTCGAGCCCGTAGAATTCGCGCGATTCCTCGTGCATGACATGAATCACGAAATCACCGTAGTCAAGCAGCACCCACTGGCCCTCGGTCAGGCCCTCGCGAGAGCGCGGCTGACGGCCGGAGCACTTAAGGAACAGGTCCTTTTCGATTTCCTCGGCCACGGCCAGTACCTGACGCTCGTTGGAGGCGCCGGCGATCATCATGATGTCGGTGATGCCGAGCAGGTCGGCTACGTCGAAGGCCACGATGTCGGTGGCTTTGATACGGTCCGCGGCCTCGGCGGCCACGCGGACGGCGTTGATGGAATCCTGAAGTGCGGGCATGGTTCAGCGCTCCCAGGCGGGCTTCCAGCCCTCGACGTTGTGTTGCGTATTCTCGGAGTAGACCATCGTGTCGCTCGGCACGGCGTGGCGCACCACGGAACCGGCGCCGGTGGTCACGTTGTCGCCCACTTCAACCGGGGCCACGAACAGGTTGCCGGCACCCACGTGGCAGCCGGAGCCGATGGTGGTGCTGTTCTTGTGCACGCCGTCATAGTTGGCGGTAATGGTGCCGCCGCCGATGTTGGTGTGGTCGCCAAGCTGGGCGTCGCCCACGTAGCTCAGGTGCGGCACCTTGGTGCCGTTGCCGATGTGCGCCTTCTTCATTTCGACGAACGCGCCGGCCTTGGCATCCTCGCCGAACTCGTTGCCCGGGCGCAGGTAGGTCCACGGGCCGATGTTCGTGCGTGCGCCGATGTGCGATTCCTGTACGCGGGAACGCTCGACCACGGCACCTTCGTCCACGGTTGCGTCGATCAGGGTGGTGTACGGGCCGACGATGGCGTCCTCGCCGACCACCGTGTGGCCTTGCAGGAAGGAGCCGGGCAGGATGGTGGCGTCGCGGCCGATTTGGACATCGTCCTCGATCCAGGTGGTTTCCGGGTCAAGAATGGTCACGCCGTCGCGCATCCAGCGCTCGCAGACGCGGCGGTTGTAGGTCTTGGACAGCGCGGCCAGCTGCACGCGGTCGTTCACGCCTTCGACGGTGAGCGGATCCGGAGCGGCGAACGCGCCGACCTTGCCAGCGGCCTTGGCGGTTTCCAGCGCGTCGGTCAGATAGAACTCACCCTGCGCGTTGTTCGACTTCAGTCCGGCGATTGCCTCGGTAAGCACGGAAGCCTCGAACACGTAGACTGAGGTGTTCACTTCCTGCACGGCGAGTTCGCTGCGGTTGGCGTCTTTCTGTTCAACGATGCGCAGCACGTTGCCTTCGCGATCGCGGATGATGCGGCCGTAGCCGGTCGGGTCATCGAGGATGGTGGTGAGCACAGTGGCGCCGTTGCCGGAGGCGGTGTGGAATTCGACCAGACGGTGCAGCGTCTCGCTGTCGAGCAGCGGCATGTCGGAGGCGGCGATCAGCACCGGGCCATCGACCTTGCCAGCCTCGGTGAGCTGCGCCATTGCGCACTGCACGGCGCGGCCGGTACCGGGAATGTCGTCCTGGTTCACAATGGTGACCTGCTCGTCATAGGAGCGGGCGGCTTCGGCGACGCGCTCGGCCTGGAAGTGCACGACCACGGCCAACGTGTCGGGATTCAGGGCGGCCACCGAATCCATGACCCTGTTCAGGAAGGTCTTGCCTGCAAAAGCATGCAGCACCTTCGGCTTGTTGGAACGCATGCGGGTACCCTCGCCGGCGGCGAGGACGATGGCTGCGGATAATGCCATAACTGACGTATTCCCTTCGATCGGAATGTCTATTGAGGGTGGAAACACCTCAAAACAATAGACGGCCGCCCGGATGTCGAGCGGCCGTCAGCCGTTCCCCCACCTGGACTCGAACCAAGACAAAGGGTTCCAAAGACCCGTGTGCTGCCATTACACCATGGGGGAGTCGTGGGCTTTCGGCCCACAAGTGTTCATTTATACCATATTGTCGGTATTTACCGAAAGACTACGCCATGTCGCGTCTCGCATCGTGTGCTTTCCACGAACAAACACGCACGTGATCAGGCGAACAGGAAGCCTTGACCGTGGTGCTCGGGGTAGGTGTCGAACAGTTCGGCGACCGAGCCGTCCTCGAATACGGCGCGGATGGCGCTGGCCAGCAGCGGGGCGATCGACAGGACGGTCAAGCCATCCCAGCGCTTTTCCTCGGGAATCGGCACGGTGTCGGTCAGCACGACCTCGCGCGCACCGCAGTTCTTGAGTCGCTCGACGGCCGGGCCGGAGAGCACGCCATGCGTGGCGACCACGGTCACCGACTTGGCTCCCGCGTCCTGCAGCACGTGGCATGCGCCCGCGATGGTACCGGCGGTGTCGATCAGGTCATCGACAAGCACGCAGTCCTTGCCGGCAACGTCGCCGACCACACGGTTGGCGACCGCCTGGTTCGGGCGGGTGATGTCGCGCGTCTTGTGCACGAAAGCGAGCGGACCGCCGCCGAGACGCTGCGCCCACTGCTCGGCCACGCGAATGCGGCCGGCGTCGGGGGAGACGACGGCGACGTTGTCGAGATGGCCCTGGAAACGATCACGGATGTAGTCGACCAGCACTGGCATGGCCACCAGATGATCGACCGGGCCGTCGAAGAAGCCTTGGGACTGCGCGGCATGCAGATCGACCGACATGATGCGGTCGGCACCGGCGGTCTTCAGCAGGTCGAACACCAGACGGCAGGAGATGGGCTCGCGGCCGCGGTGCTTCTTGTCCTGACGGGAGTAGCCGAGCAACGGGCAGACCGCAGTAATGGAACGGGCCGAGGCGCGCTTCAATGCGTCGATCATGATGAGCTGCTCCATGATCGCCTTGTTGATGGGCTTGTAGTGGCTTTGCAGCACGAACACATCGGCGCCACGCACCGATTCAGTGTAGCGCACGTACATCTCGCCGTTGGCGAAATCGTATGCGGTGGTTTCAAGGACGTCGATGCCGAGCTGCTCGGCGACATCCTCAGCCAACTTCGGATGAATCCTTCCCGTAACGAGAATAAGATTCTTATCGGGCTTTCCTTCAAGGATTGCGCTCACCATGTCTCCCAACGTGTGGTCTCGTTGATGCAGTCTTCAGCATAGCCGTTCTTCACGACCGGTTGGACAACTCAGCGTTGCCTGCCGTTCACCTGCCGCTTGCGATCCATTGTTCGATGGTCTGTCTGACCGCCTTTGCATAGATATCGCTATCCATGCTCGGGTGGATGCCGTCGGAGCCGAGCACCTGCGCGTTCGCGTTGGCTGTGGCATCCCAATCCACCAGCACCACATTGTCCGGATGTGCGGCCGCATAGTCGGCAAGCACCTGGTTGGTAGGTGGAATCCACGTACGGTCTCCGTGGGCATTGACCAGTACCAGCACGCGGTCGGGGCCGATCATATTACGAATCTGGTCCAACTGATCGGGGGTGATTGCCGAATTGGTGCCAAGGCCGATCAACACCCACTGCCGCAGACTGCCGGCGGACAGAGCGTTGCCGATGAGTTCGGGGGCGACCATGATGGAGCGGGAAACGCTCGCGTCGGTCTGAATGCCGGGGAAGTCTTCCGAAAGGCCCTGTGATGAGGCCAGCATCACCGAATCGCCTATGGCGGTAATCTGATCGCCGGTGGGCATCTCATGCTTGGGTTTGGGCGGTGCCGGCACGGCATGGCGCAGCAGCACGTGTTCGGTTTTCTGCATACGTTCCAGTTGTGCGGCCTGTTGCTCCAGCTGGATCTGCATGGCGGTTTTCGCAGGTGCATGAGCAATGCCCTGCACGCAGCCGGCCAACGACAGCACCAGGATAACGTCAACGGCAATAACCCGGGCCACATGATTCTTCTTGTTCGTGCGAAGGGGCACCACGACGGATACCGCCGAGTGCGTTGCCGCCGGTTTCTCCACCATCAGCCAGGAAATCATCACCGCAATGGCGGTGAGCAACGCGGTCATGATGAGAGGCCAAGGCCCTACTGCCTTGAAGATCTTCGGGGCAAGGGCGCTGGAAAGAATCCACAACGGCCAGTGCCACAGGTAGATGCCGTACGAATACTTGCCGAGGGAGGCCAATGGCTTGAACACCATGAGGCTTTGCATCCAGGAATCGTCGGAGATGGTACCGGCAATCAGCAGCACGGACAACAAGCTGGACAATATGATGCCACCGCGGAAGGCGAATGCATCCTGTTTGCCGATAACCGCCATGGTGACCAAGGCAATCAGGCTGAGGAACGCCAATACCGGTGCCGCCGCATTCCAGATGCGATGCTCCACGGGAATCTGAGGTAACGGAGCCCGATGTGCGGCTGCCGAAGCGCTCGAGCTAATGGTGCGGGGCATCGGCACAGCCCTCTGGCGAGCGTGGCCCAACTGAGGAGCGGTGACCCACCAGGCGAGAGCCACACCCAGCATCAGGCCCATGCTGTGGGTATCGGTGCCGAAGTAGACGCGGGTGGGGTCGCCTTTGGGCACATACATCACCCACATGGCGATACTGCTGAACGCCGCGAGTCCCAGTGGGATGAGTGAAGACAGTTTCGTCTGGCGGAGCTTCCACATCAGCCAGACGATGAACGGCACGATGACGTAGAACTGCATGAGCACGCCAATGAACCACAGATGGCGAAACACCTGCGGGTTCATTTGGTCGAAATAGCTTTGGCCTCCGGCAATGGCGTACCAGTTGTAGCAGCCCAGCAGCACGGTGATGACTTGGTCGCGGATGGAAACTAGAATGTCGTGATCGAACAGCCAGCCGACGGAGACGATGACCGGAATCAGCAGAAACAGCGCCGGATAGAGACGTACTGCACGCTTGGGAATATATCGCACGAGATTCAGCGATCCGGTTTTCGCCAGAGAACGAATCAAACTGACGGCAATCAGGAATCCAGAGACGGTGAAGAACACGTCGACTCCGTAGAATCCGCCTGGCAGCCGTTGCTGCATGCAGTGGTACAGCACAATGGCTATCAGCGCTAGTCCTTTAATACCGTCTAAACCCACGAACCGCTTCACGGATAATCCTTCTCTTTCCGTAGTGCTGATGGCATTCCCCGTTCTCTCCAACAAACGGAAAACAAGCCCAGCATGGCCGAGGGGAGAGACAATGCGACAGCAGCGAATCGTCAGGCCGCATGCTGCATGATTACCGGCTTGACGATTCGCGGCATACCGCGCTTATCGGTGGCGCTTACCGGTGATACAGACTCACCCGTTCGTACTTCGGTTCGCAGCACACGTTGATGCCGAGTTTGCGATACAGCGCCTCGTCCGTGGATGAGATGATAACGGAGAAGAAGGCGTCGCAGCCCCGCAACTGTTTGAGCCCGTCGATGACGCGAGCGGCCACAGGACTGGTGGCGCTGGTGATTGACAATGCAATCAGCGTCTCATCCGAGTGCAAGCGTCGGTTCACGCTGTTGAGATGCTCGGTTTTCAGCCGACAGATGGGTTCGATGGCGGCATCGTCGATTACCGGAATGGTTTCGTCAACACCGGTGACGGCCTTGAGCGCGTGCATCAGCAGCGCGCTGGCCGCGCCCAACAGGTCGCCGGTTTTGCCGGTGACCACATGGCCATCGGGCAGCACCATGGCACCAGCCGGGGCACCGGTGGCGGCTTCCTTCTCAAGGGCCACGGCGCGGGCGGGAGAAAGATCGGGGGTCACGCCGGCCCGGTTCATGATGGAGCGCAGCCGCTCCACCTGTTCCTCGCCAGTGCCGGTGCGCTTCAAGTGCACGGCGGCGGCGAAGTAGCGGCGCACGATTTCCAGACGCGCGGCATCGCGGCAGGCATCGTCGTCCACAATGGCGTATCCGGCCATGTTGACGCCCATATCGGTGGGGCTCTGATAGGGGCTTTCGCCCATGATGCGCTCCATCATGGCTTTGAGCACGGGGAATGCTTCGACGTCGCGGTTGTAGTTGACGGTGGTCTCGCCGTACGCCTCCAGATGGAACGGGTCGATGATATTGGCATCGTCGAGGTCGACGGTGGCAGCCTCGTACGCGATGTTGACCGGATGGTTGAGCGGAAGATTCCAGATGGGGAACGTCTCGTATTTGGCATAGCCGGCGTCGATGCCGCGCTGGTGCTCGTGGTAGAGCTGGCTCAGGCACGTGGCGAGTTTGCCGGAGCCAGGGCCGGGCGCGGTGACCACGACGAGCGGCCGGGTGGTCTCGATGTACTCGTTCTTGCCGTATCCGTCGTCTGAAACGATGCGTTCGATGTCGTGCGGGTATCCGGCGATCGGGTAGTGCAGGCGGCAGGTGACGCCGAGTTGCTCGAGGCGGTGGCGGTAGGCGTCGGCGGCGGGCTGATTGGCGTATTGGGTGAGCACTACGGAGCCGACGAGGAAGCCGCGGGAACGGAACACGTCGATGAGTCGCAGCACGTCCTCGTCGTAGGGGATACCGAGGTCGCCGCGGGTCTTGCCTTTTTCGATATGGTTGGCGTTGATGGCGATGACGATTTCCACATCGTCCACCAGACTTTCCAACATGCGGAACTTGGTGTCCGGCTCAAAGCCGGGCAGCACGCGCGAGGCGTGGTAGTCGTCGAAGAGCTTGCCTCCGAATTCCAGATAGAGTTTGCCGCCGAATTGCGCGATGCGCTTTCTGATGTTGGCGGCTTGCAGCTCGATGTATTTTTCGTTGTCGAATCCCTGGGGCATAGAGGTCGGCATCCCTTTCCGAACGACGTCGTAAACGGAAAAATTATACCGGACGTCGTCGGCAACAAAAAATGGGATTCCCCGATGGGGAATCCCATTCGTCATAGAGAGCAATTACTCCCATTCGATGGTCGCCGGCGGCTTGGAGGTGCAATCGAGGACGACGCGGTTGATCTGGCGGCATTCGTTGGTGATGCGCGTGGAGATCGTGGCGAGCACATCGTAGGGGACACGGGACCAGTCGGCGGTCATGGCGTCTTCCGAGCTGACCGGGCGCAGGACGATCGGCGAGCCGTAGGTGCGCTCGTCGCCTTGGACGCCGACAGAGTGAACGTCAGCCAGAAGCACGACCGGGCACTGCCAGATGTCGCGGTCGAGACCGGCCTTGGAGAGTTCCTCGCGGGCGATGGCGTCGGCCTCGCGCAGCAGGTCGAGGCGCTCCTTGGTGATCTCGCCGATGATGCGGATGCCCAGACCCGGGCCCGGGAAGGGCTGACGCCAGACGATTTCGTCGGGCAGACCGAGCTCGGTGCCGATGGCGCGCACCTCATCCTTGAACAGAGTGCGCAGCGGTTCGATGAGCTGGAACTTGATGTCCTCGGGCAGGCCGCCGACGTTGTGGTGGCTCTTGATGTTGGCCGCGCCGTCGCCGCCGCCGGATTCGACGACGTCGGGGTAGAGCGTGCCCTGCACGAGGAACTTGACCTCCTTGCCGCGGGCGCCGGCCTCTTCGAGGACCTGGCGCTGGGCCTTCTCGAAGGTGCGGATGAACTTCTCGCCGATGATCTTGCGCTTGCGCTCCGGCTCGGAGACGCCTGCGAGGGCGTCGAGGAAGTCGTCGGCGGCGTCGACGGTGATGAGGCGGATGCCGGTCGCGGCGACGAAGTCGTGCTTGACCTGCTCGACTTCGCCCTTGCGCAGCAGGCCGTGGTCCACGAACACGCAGGTGAGCTGGTCGCCGATGGCCTTGTGTACCAGAGCGGCGGCCACGGCGGAATCAACGCCGCCGGACAGGCCGCAGATCACCTCGGCGTCGCCGACCTGCTCGCGGATCTTCTTGACTTGATCCTCGATAATCGAGGAGGCATCCCAGTCGTTGGGCAGCGCGGCGCAACGGTGCAGGAAGTTTTCGATAAGCTTCTGGCCAAGCGGGGAGTGCTTGACTTCCGGGTGCCACTGCACGCCATAGAGCTTGCGGGATTCGTCCGCCATGGCGGCCACGGGCGCGCCTTCGGTGTGGGCCAGCACTTCGAAGCCGGCCGGGGCCTGTTCGACCGCCACACCGTGGCTCATCCACGTGGTCTGCTCGGCGGTGGAGTCGGCGAGGATGCCGGCGGCGTCGTCGATGGTGGCTGAGGTCTTGCCGTATTCGCCGAGCGCGGCCTTATCCACCTTGCCGCCGAGCTCATAGGCCATGACCTGGAAGCCGTAGCAGATACCAAGCACCGGAACACCGGATTCGAATACCTTGGTGTCTATGGTCGGCGCGCCGGGCTCGAACACGGAGGCCGGGCCGCCAGACAGAATAATCGCCTTCGGATCCTTGGCCAGGATCTCGTCGACCGGCATGGAATGAGGGACCAGCTCGGAGTACACGCCTGCTTCGCGCACGCGGCGGGCGATGAGCTGGGCGTACTGGGCGCCGAAGTCGACGACAAGCACAGGACCGTTTGCCATTGATATTCCCCTAACGTTCATTGGAATTTTACGTGGGCTGAACACCCCTGATTATCACTGGTCAAGGCGACAAGGCCGACACGCAGAGACTATGTGCGCAAATCGAACAAACTACATGCCTGTAGACGGACAACACGCCGATTTCGAACATGGGAAATCGAACGTGCGCTGTTCTAGCCAAATGCTGGATTTCCGCATGCTTCCGCCGTTTTGAAAAAGTATGTTGAAAAAACTAATGTTGACAAACGGTCAGTCGAACCGCACAAATACTGAAATATCCGCAACAATTTCGAACACACCCGCAAGAAATCGTTCAAAAGTCGCGTTGTCCTCGTACCATGACGATTGATTGGGAACGGAAAACCTTGGCACCGCAAGGGTCAGGGACCGTGACCGAACAGAAATAATCAATCGCACGATCACGTGCAGGAGTACAGGAGTACACATGACGAGTCCTGTTATTGGCACCCCTTGGAAGAAGCTCAACGCTCCGGTTTCCGAGGAAGCCCTCGAAGGCGTTGACAAGTACTGGCGCGTTGCCAACTACCTTTCCATCGGCCAGATTTATCTGTCCTGCCAGAAGGAAATGCGTTTCGGCGTCACGGTCAGCAGTTCGTTTTTCGTC
>ENA-UOJF01001992-UOJF01001992.1-human-gut-metagenome-genome-assembly--contig:-P74-NODE-1992-length-12188-cov-40.370807_pt1 | contig 12188 bp, 8 predicted proteins | sample MGYA00242344_ERZ723891 | MGnify/ENA metagenome assembly ERZ723891 | reverse complement strand
TGATGGCCAGCGGTGCCACCATCCGCACGGCCTTCTGCGGCCCCTGCTTCGGCGCAGGCGATGTGCCCGCCAACGGTGCGCTGTCCATCCGCCACACTACCCGCAACTTCCCCAGCCGCGAGGGCTCCAAGCCCGGCAACGGCCAGCTTTCCGGCGTCGCTCTGATGGATGCCCGCAGCATCGCGGCCACCACGGCCAACGGCGGCATCCTGACCCCGGCCACTGACATCGACTACGATCCCACTGTGCCGGAGTACCAGTACGATTCGTCCAGCTACGACACCCGCGTGTATCAGGGCTTCGGCAAGGGTGATTATGACGCTCTGCTCAAGCTGGGCCCCAACATCAAGGACTGGCCCGAGATCGCGCCGCTGGGCGACAACCTGCTGCTGAAGGTGGCTTCCTACATCACCGACCCCGTCACCACCACCGACGAGCTGATCCCCTCCGGTGAGACGTCCTCCTTCCGCTCCAACCCGCTGGGTCTGGCCGAGTTCACCCTCAGCCGCAAGGACCCGGAATACGTCAGCCGTGCCAAGGCCGTGCAGGCCGAGGAGAAGGCCCGCCGCGCAGGCGAGGGCAGTGCTGAGGTGCTGGCTCAGCTGCACAAGGTGCCCGGCTATGAGAACCTGACCTGGGACGATGTGCAGATCGCGTCCACCATCTTTGCCGTCAAGCCCGGCGACGGTTCTGCCCGTGAGCAGGCCGCCAGCTGCCAGCGCGTGCTGGGTGCCGGTGCCAACATCGTTACCGAGTACGCCACCAAGCGCTACCGCTCCAACCTGATCAACTGGGGCATGCTGCCGCTGCAGCTGGTGGGCGCAACGCCGTTTGGTCTGGGCGACTATGTGTTCATCCCGAACGTCCGCGCAGCCCTCAAGGGCGACCTGCAGGATATCAAAGCCTATGTGCTGGGCGACACCGTCAAGGAGTTCAGCCTGTACATGGCCCCGCTGACCGCCGACGAGCGCAAAATTCTGGCCGACGGCTGCCTGATCAATTTCTATAAGCACTAATTGCAATTGCAGACACCCGGCCCTGTTTCTTGACGGGGCCGGGTGTCTTTCATGGAGGTTCAATTTCTATGCCCGGCGATCTTCACAATCACTCTACCTGTTCCGACGGCTCTGTGCCCATCCACCGCCTGCCGCTCATGGCGGCGCGGGTCGGTCTGGACACCATGGCCATTTCCGATCACGACACCCTGCTCAGCGTGAACTACTGCTATGAGCACCCCGTGCAGGACGGCGTGCACCTCATCCCGGCCACCGAGCTGACCGGTTACGACCACGAGCACCGCCACCGGGTACACCTGCTGTGCTATTACCCGGACCCGGAAAGCCGCGCGCTGAAAGAGCACTGCGACATCCTGCGCCAGCGCCGCAACGAGTGCGGCCTGCAGAGTGCAAAGGAGATCGAAGCACTGTATCCGCAGTTCCGCACCGAGCAGGCACTGGAATACGCGAAAGACAGCGGGGTACTGTTCAAAAGCGGCATTATGGAAGCGCTGCATCAGCTGGGCCTGTGCGATGCCGTGTACGGCAAGCTGTACAGCTATCTGTTTGGCTGGGAGCCGCGGGGTGTGGTGCTGCATCAGGTAAAGTACCCTTCGGTGCAGGAGGTGATTGCCACGGCAAAAGCTGCCGGCGCGGTGCTGGTGTTCGCGCACCCCACGGTATACAAAAGTATGCCGCTGGTGCGCCAGCTGGCGAAGGAAGGCATCATTGACGGCATTGAGGTGGACCACCCCCGCAACAGCCCTGAAGACAAGGCCGAGTGTGCCGCCCTGTGCGAGCAGTACGGCCTCATCCACACCGGCGGCACCGACTTCCACGGTGCAAACCACAAGGTGCCGCACCCGGTGGGCACCTGCACCACCGCAGACGATCAGGTGGAGCGCATTCTGGAGCTGGCCCGCAAGCGCCGGGGCATCGAAGTGTGACCTGGTCACGTTGACATTTTGCGCCTGAGCACTATAATAAAAAGAAAGCCCGGGGCCCTGTACGCCCGGGCAGGAGAGGTCAAACAAGAGAGGATTTTGAGATATGAAAGAATTCAATTTTCCAAACAGCGGCACCTGTTCGAAGCAGACCAACTTTGTGCTGAACGATGACCACACCATCGAGAGCATGGAGGTCATCGGCGGCTGCAACGGCAACCTGAAGGGCATCTGCAGCATCGTGCGCGGCATGAAGGCCGAACAGGTCATTGAGCGCTTTGAGGGCGTAAAGTGCGGTTTCCGCAACACCAGCTGCCCGGATCAGATCGCAAAGAACCTGAAAAAGGCTCTGGCTGAAATGAACTGAAATCATCCACAAGAAGGGGATACCGGCAGGTATCTCCTTTTTGTTTTCTCATCCCGACACAAACGACTGATTTTTTCGGCTGCTTTGGGGCTATACTTCTTGTGCAATCATTTTAGCAACAAGGAGCATGCAATGAGCATCTGGGAGAAAATGGGCTTTGGCGGCTATAAGGGCTTCTCGCGGGAGTCGGATCATCTGCTGCGCAGTGCAGTGGAACTGGCCGGGGATCTGGGCTGTGAAAAAGCGGATACCGGCCACCTGCTGCTGGCGATCCTGCAGCAGGACCACGGGGCAGCCGCGCGTTTTCTGGCAAACAAGCAAATTCGCGAACCAGACGTGCGCCGTCAGCTGGCCGAGCGCCGCTGCGGCCCGGCCCTGCATCTGGACCGGAATGCCTTTGCGCCGGACCTGCGCCGCACGATGGACTACGCCATCATTGGGGCCCAGAACGCCCATCTGAACCGCGCCGAACCAGAACACCTGCTCTGCGCCATGCTGGAAGATGACGGCTGCACGGCAGGCCTGCTGCTGGCCTCCATGGGCCTGCCGCTCACCGAGGCCGTGCGGGAATGCCGCCAGCTGTCCGGGCAGTTCATTCTGTCGCCCCAGCCGCGCGTTGCGGCCAGTGTGGCCCGGGGCAGCCGCGCCAGCGATAAATACTGCCGCGACCTCACCCGCAAGGCCGCCGACCGGGAGCTGGACCCGGTGTTCTGCCGGGAAGCGGAGCTGGACCGCATGGTGGAGATCCTGTGCCGCCGCCAGAAGAATAACCCCTGCCTCGTGGGGGAGCCGGGCGTAGGCAAGACGGCACTGGCCGAGGGCCTTGCCCAGCGCATCACCTCGGACCGTGTGCCTCGGGCGCTGAAGGGCCGCCGCCTGCTGGCATTGGATATGGCCAGCCTTGTGGCGGGCACCAAGTACCGCGGCGACTTTGAGGAACGGTTCAAGAACCTTTTGGAAGAACTGGTGCGGGATGGCACGTCCATCCTGTTCGTGGACGAGTTCCACACCATCGTGGGTGCCGGTGCGGCAGAAGGTGCCATCGACGCGGCCAGCATCCTCAAGCCCGTGCTGGCCCGGGGCGAGATACAGGTGATCGGTGCCACCACCAACGAGGAATTCCGCACCCACATCCAGAAAGATGCCGCCCTGGAGCGCCGTTTTGGCCGGGTGCAGGTGGAGGAGCCGACCCCGGAGCAGGCCATGCAGATTCTGGACGGCCTTGCCCCGCGCTATGAGCGCTACCACGGCGTGAAACTGCCGCCGGAAGCACTGCGCGCAGCGGTGGAGCTTTCGGTGCGGTATCTGCCGGGCAAGTGCCTGCCGGATAAGGCCATCGACCTTGTGGACGAAGCCTGCGCGGCGGTGCGCATCCGTGCCGAGCAGTCGGACCGGTCACAGCCGGTGCTCACGCCGGACGACATCGCCCGAGTGGTGGCGCTGGCCAGCGGGGTGCCTGCCGAGCGGGTGGGCGAGCAGGAGCGGGAACGGCTGGATAAGCTGGAAGACCGTCTGAATGCGGAGATCGTCGGGCAGACCCGTGCTGTGGCCGCCGTGGCAGGGGCCATCCGCCGCAGCCGCACCGGCCTTGGCGAGCCGGGCAGGCCCATCGGAGCCATGCTGTTCCTCGGTCCCACCGGCGTGGGCAAGACCGCTCTTGCCCGGGCGCTGGCGGTAAGCTGGTTCGGCAGCGAGAAAGCCCTGCTCAAGTTCGACATGTCCGAGTATCAGGAACAGCACACTGCCGCCCGCCTGTTGGGGGCTCCTCCGGGCTATCTCGGCCACGATGAGGGCGGCCAGCTGACCGAAGCGGTACGCCGCCGCCCCTACAGTGTCGTACTGTTTGACGAGATCGAGAAGGCGCATCCGGATATCCAGAACGTCCTTCTGCAAATTCTGGAAGATGGGCAGCTCACCGATTCCATGGGCCGCAAGGCCGATTTCCGCAACACCATCGTGCTGCTCACCTCGAACCTCGGTGCGCGCTTCCTGGCGGGGCAGAGCGCTCCGCTGGGCTTTGCGGCGGGCAGCGAGGCTGTGTTTGAAAAGCAGTCGGCGCAGGCCATCGAAGAAGCGAAAAAGTGGTTCCGGCCAGAGCTCGTGGGCCGTCTGGACGAAATGATCGTGTTCCGCCCGCTGGCAGAGGAAAGCCTGTGCGCCATCACCGAAAAACTGCTTTGCCAGCTGGAAGCGCGGGCGGCCCGCAGCGGCTACCAGCTGCACCACACCCCGCAGGTGGGCCGGGCACTGGCGGCAAAGGCTCACTCGGCCTACGGGGCCCGGGAGCTGCGCCGTGCTGTGGACCGTGCCGTGGAGCAGGCGCTGGCGGACCGCATCGCCTCCGGCGAAGCCAGCACCGGCCAGCACTGGACGGCAGATTGCTCTGCCGATGGCTCCATCGTCCTGCGGGAGGATGCGGCGGCTACGCTATGAGCAGGCCAGCAGAGATCAACGCTGCCCGCGTGAAAGTGCTGATTTTTCTTGCAACTTTCTGTTTTTCTGTTATCATAGAAACAACAGAATCGCAGGAGGAATTCCATGCACACTTTATTTCTATTGAATCCCACTGCCGGCAAGACCGACTGCACCCGCACCCTGCCGCAGCAGATCGAAGCGGCGGCTGCCCGCGCGGGCCTTGCCCCGGAAGCATATACCATTCAGGTCACCACCCACGCAGGTCACGCCAGGGAGCTTGCGAATGCGGCTGCCCGGCAGGCAGGGGAGACCCTGCGCATCTATACGGCAGGCGGTGACGGTACGTTCAACGAAGCTCTCACCGGTGCCTATGGGTACGAGAACACGGCTGTCGGCTGTCTGCCCTTTGGCAGCGGCAACGACTTTTTGCGTACCTTCGGCACCAAAGAGGAGTTTCTGGACCTGGATGCCCAGCTGGCCGGCGGGCCGGTGAGCATCGACCTGATGGACACCAGCCTCGGCCTTTCCGCCACCATCTGCGCCGCCGGTCTGGATGCACAGGTGGCCTACGGCATCCCGAAGTTCCGGCGCATTCCCCTGTGCGGCGGTGAGATGGCCTATGCGCTCTCCATCGTGGAGCAGCTGTGCGGCCACATCGGCCGCCGGGTGGAATACACCATTGATGGCGAAACGTTTGCCGTGGACTGCCTGATGTGCGCGGTCTGCAATGGCCGCACCTACGGCGGCGGCTTCTGCGCCGCGCCGGAAGCACAGCCGGACGACGGCTGGCTGGATGTGTATATCATCCGCAAGGTGAGCCGCCTGACCATTGCAAAGCTGCTGGGCATGTACAAAAGCGGAAAGCACTTCCAACATGGCCAGCTCGTCAAGGAGGCCCAGCCGTACTTCATCTACCGCCGGGCAAAGCAGGTGACTCTGCGTGCCGTCGATGGCCGCGGGCCCATCGTTGCCACGGCAGATGGTGAGTGTGTGCCTACGGAGCAGATGGCGGTGCAGCTCCGGCCGCTGGCGGGGCACATCCTGCTGCCAAAGCCCGCATTCGAGCGCTTTGCGGCGCAAAGGCAGGCAGAGAGTGCAAACTCAATAAGCCTTTGATGCAAAAGAGACGACTCCTTTCCAGAAGGGAGCCGTCTCTTTTTTCGCTGAATCATCAAATTTTCTGCTGTAACAAAATATTCATAAAAATCTGCAAAAAAAGCCTTGATTTTTTGAGCCAAGATGAGTACAATACACTTAGCACTCAGATAAAAAGAGTGCTAAAGAGCCGAGAGGGCAGATGGAAGCTCCTCGGTTCCCAGCAATGTTTTAAATTATATTTTACTATAGGAGGGCAAGAACTATGAAGATCATTCCTCTTGCAGACCGTGTTGTTATCAAAACTGTTGAGGTCGAGGAGACCACCAAGGGTGGCCTGATCCTGACCGGTAGTGCCAAGGAGAAGCCCCAGGTGGCCGAGGTCATCGCTGTGGGTCCCGGCGGCGTTGTGGACGGCAAGGAAGTCAAGATGACTGTCAAGGTCGGCGATAAGGTCCTCACCAGCAAGTACTCCGGCACCGAAGTCAAGGTGGACGGTGAGGAGTGCACCATCGTCCGTCAGGGCGATATCCTGGCAGTCGTTGAGGACTGAGCAGTACCCCCTCTATTTTAAGAAATTGAGCTTTAAAGGAGCGATTTGATTATGGCTAAGCAGATCAAGCAGGGCGAGGACGCCCGCAAGGCACTGTGTGCCGGTATCGATACCCTGGCAAATACCGTTAAGATCACCCTGGGACCCAAGGGCCGCAATGTGGTGCTGGGCAAGAAGTTCGGCGCACCGGTCATCACCAACGATGGCGTGACCATCGCAAAGGAGATCGAGCTGAAGGACGAGTTCGAGAACATGGGCGCACAGCTGGTGCGTGAGGTCGCTACCAAGACCAACGACGCAGCAGGCGACGGCACCACCACCGCAACCGTTCTGGCACAGGCCATGGTCACCGAGGGCATGAAGAATGTCACCGCCGGTGCAAACCCCATGGATATCCGCCGCGGCATGAGCAAGGCCGTGGACAAGGCTGTTGAGACCATCAAGGCACACAGCCAGAAGGTGAAGGACAGCAACGATATCGCCCGCGTCGGCACCATTTCTGCAGGCGACCCCGAGATCGGCCGTCTGATCGCCGAGGCAATGGAGAAGGTCACTTCCGATGGCGTCATCACCATTGAGGAGAACAAGACCACCGCCGAGACCTACAACGAGATCGTGGAAGGCATGCAGTTTGACCGCGGCTACCTGACCCCCTATATGGTCACCGATACCGACAAGATGGAGGCTGTTCTGGACAACGCCGCCATCCTGATCACCGATAAGAAGATCAGCGTCATCCAGGATCTGGTCCCCCTGCTGGAGCAGGTGATGCAGAACGGCATGAAGCTGCTGATCGTGGCTGAGGACATCGAGGGCGAGGCTCTGTCCACCCTGATCGTCAACCGCCTGCGCGGCACCCTGAACGTCTGCGCTGTCAAGGCTCCCGGCTTCGGCGACCGCCGCAAGGAGATGCTGCAGGATATCGCAACCCTGACCGGCGGCACCGTGATCTCCTCCGATCTGGGCTATGAGCTGAAGGACGCTACCGTTCAGATGCTGGGCCATGCCCGTCAGGTGAAGGTCTCCAAGGAGAACACCACCATCGTGGGCGGCGCAGGCGACAAGGACGCCATCGCAGCCCGCATCGCTCAGATCCGCAACCAGATCGAGGTGGCTACCAGCGACTTCGACCGTGAGAAGCTACAGGAGCGTCTGGCAAAGCTGGCCGGCGGCGTGGCCGTCATCAAGGTCGGCGCTGCGACCGAAGTTGAGATGAAGGACAAGAAGCTGCGCATTGAGGATGCTCTGAACGCAACCAAGGCTGCTGTTCAGGAAGGCGTCGTTGCTGGCGGCGGCACTGCTCCCATCAACGCGATCCCCGCTGTGCGTGAGCTGTGCGACACGCTGGAAGGCGACGAGCGCACCGGCGCTAAGATCGTCCTGAAGGCTCTGGAAGCTCCTCTGCGCCAGATCGCCAAGAACGCCGGCCTCGAGGGCAGCGTCATCATCGACAAGATCATCTCTGCCAACAAGCCCAACTACGGCTTCGACGCTCAGAATGAGGTCTTTGTGGACGATATGATCGCCGCCGGCATCGTGGACCCGACCAAGGTCACCCGTTCTGCTCTGGAGAACGCAGCATCCGTTGCTGAGATGGTCCTGACCACCGAGAGCCTGGTCGCTGACCTGCCGGAACCCCCTGCTGCACCCGCTGCTGCAGGCGGTGACATGGGCGGCATGTACTAAGCCACACCCGCGTTCATTCAATAAGTACCTTAAGGAGACGGATTCTCTTTGGAGACTCCGTCTCCTTTTTTTGTGTGTATAACACTTGCCGTTTTGGCCCACCCTTATGAAAAAAGGAGGCGGCACCATGTCCGGCAAACGGGTCCTAGCGCTGTATGCAGTCATTCTGTTTGGCTTTGCGGTCGTTTTGTGCCGCATTTATTTCCTGGCGCAAAACCCGGCTTACGCCGCCCGCGCCGAAGCCCAGAGCACGGTGAGTCTTGCGCTGCCCACCCGGCGGGGCAATTTCTACGACTGCAACGGCCTGCCGCTCACCGGGCTGGAAATGCGCTGGCAGACCTTGTGTTTTCCCGGTGAAAACAACTATCCCCGCCTTTATAGCGAGACCGACAGCACCGGGCAGGCAACGCTGTATCAAAACCGGAACCGTGCCGCGCCGTTCCTGTTGGAAACCATGCGCGACCTTTCCTCGCTTGGTTTGCGCTGCTTCCCGGCGGCAAAACGGTATGCATCGGTGCCGCTGTGCCAGCATCTGATCGGCTATCTGGACGCAGACGGCCATGGTGCAGCCGGGCTGGAAAAAGCGCTGGACGACCTGCTGGCCGGGACAGGAGCCCACGACACCCTGCGTTGTGCGGTCACGGCACAAGGCCGCCTGCGGGAGGGGGAGACGCCGCAGCTCATCCAGAATGACAGCGGCGCAGTGGGGGTGCAGCTGACCATTTCCCGCCCCGTGCAGCGTGCGGCCGAAGCCGTTGCCGCCGAGACCATGACCAGCGGCTGTATCCTTGTGCTGGACGTGCAGACTGCCGCCGTACGGGCCAGCGTCAGCGTACCGGGCTACGACCCGGACGACCTTGCCGCCAGTCTGGGTGCATCGGACAGCCCGTTTTTGAACCGCGCACTGGAAAGCTATGCTGTCGGCTCGGTGTTCAAGCCGGTGCTGGCGGCCGCAGCGCTGGAAGCCGGACTTTCGCCGGAATACGAGTGCACCGGTGCCGTGGTGGTGGATGGACAGATCTTCCGTTGCGCAGGCGGTGTTCCGCACGGGACAGTGAACCTTGCCGAAGCGCTGGAAAAGAGCTGCAACGGCTATTTTGTCCGGCTGGGTCAGCAGCTGAGTGCCGAGATGCTTCTGCAGACAGCAGAGGCCTTCGGCTTCGGGCGACAGATCGCCGTGGCTGGCCGCCTGTATGCCGACAGCGGAAATCTGCCCACTGCGCAGGAGCTGGCCCAGAGTGGACAGCTGGCCAATTTCAGCTTTGGGCAGGGCAGCTTTCTGGCCTCGCCGGTGCAGGTGGCCGCCATGATGAATGCCATCGCCTGCGGCGGGGTGTACCGCACACCCTTTTTCGTGGAGGGGACTGTGGACGAAACGCAGGCGGCCGTGTCGGAAGCATTTTCGCAGCCACAGGGAAAGCGCATCTTATCTGAAAAAACGGTCGATGCACTGCGCGAAATGCTGGAGCAGGTGGTGGCAGAGGGCACCGCGCAGGACGCCGCCGGGCTGGAAGAAGGCGCAGGCGGCAAGACCGGTACCGCCCAGACCGGCCAGTTCACGCCGGAGGGTGTCGAACGCAAAAATCTGTGGTTTGCAGGGTTTTACCCGGCACAAAAGCCGAAGTATACCATCGTGGTGCTGCAGGATGGGCAGACCGACCCGGCTTATTCCAGTGCTGCTGTTTTTGCCCGGCTGTGCACAGCGCTGCGGCTTTTGGGATAAAAAGCGCGGATTCTGCTTGCTTTTTGGCGTTTGTTATGCTACTATATATTTGTATTTTTGCGTAGTTTTCCATTGATTATAATAAAGGAGCGTTTCAATCCATGTCTGTTATCGAAATTGTTGGCGGTGCGATCCTGCTGATCGCTTCGCTCGTCATCGTTTTCCTCACTCTCATGCAGCACACCCACGGTCAGGGCCTGTCCGGTGCCATCAACGGCAGCGCAGGCGGCGCAAACAGTGCCCGTCTGACCCCGGCCGACCAGATGCTGGCCAAGGTGACCCGCATTGCAGGCATCGTTTTCTTTGTGGTCGCCATTCTGGCTTGTGTGTTCACCGGCCGTCTGGCAGGTTGACAAAGTCTGAACAGCCCCGTGTGCAAGAACGGGGCTGTTTTTCTGCGTGAGGATAGAACTGCGGGCGGCCGTTGTATGTGGGCCGCCGCAGGGCAGGGTGGGGCGGATGTGCCCACGACCGGCAGGAGCACGGCCCGTCGGAGGCTGCGCTCGTGGTAGAGCAAGGAGAAAAAATATTATGGCAATGCGCGATAAAATTGAGCACGCGATTCAGAATCAGCCGTGCACCGTCAAAGATTTAAAGTCAAAGTTCGGCGGTGACCGCAGTGCGGACCGCAAAGTGATGGAGGCCGTGGACCAGCTGGTGCACGATGCTGTCATCTGCCAGCGTCAGGGCGTGTTCTTCACGGTCCGTTCCGGCCGTGCGGACAAGGCTCTGCTGTGCAAGGTGGTCAAGCTGGGCAAGAACTTTGCCTTCGTCATGCTGGAAGACGGCACCAGTGATATCTTTATCCCGGGCCGTTTCACCCGCGGTGCAATGCCCGGTGATATGGTCCTGGTGGAAAAGTTTGCCCATCCCCGCGTGGAGGGCAGCGATGAAGGCGAGATCCTCGCCATTCTGGAAGAAAAGAATGATCTGGTGGGCACGGCCCGCCGCATTGAGGGCAGCCTGAAGTTCGTGCCGGACGACTGCCCGGCCATCTCCATGCGGATGATGCGCGACTGCGAGGGCGGCGCGAAGGACGGCGACAAAGTGGCCGTGGAGATCCTGCAGCGCGGCAACCGGCAGGAAGATCACCGCGTGGGCGTCGCCATGCGGTTCGGCAGCTCGGACGAGGCCAAGCGCTGCGCCAAGGCGCTGCTCTACGCGCAGGATATCCGCAACCGCTTCCCGGACAAGGTCCGCGAGGAAGCCAAGAAGCTGGAAGACGCTGAAGTCACCGAGAAGGACACCGAGGGCCGCATGGACCTGCGCGCGCTGCCCATCTTTACCATCGACAGCGCCGAGACCAAGGATATCGACGATGCCATCAGCCTGACCAAGACCCCGGAAGGCGGCTTTGAGCTGGGCGTCCACATTGCAGATGTTTCCAACTACGTCAAGCCCGGCACCGAGCTGGATAATGAGGCTTTCAGCCGCGCCACCAGCGTTTACTACGCCGATCAGGTGGTGCCCATGCTGCCCAAGCAGCTCTCCAACGGCATCTGCAGCCTGAACGAGGGTGTGCTGCGCCTGGCCTTCTCCTGCCTGATGCGTCTGGATAAGGACGGCAACCTGACGGATTACCGTTTCGTCAAGTCGGTCATCCGCAGCCGCGTCAAGGGCGTTTACTCCGAGATCAACGCTCTGCTGGCCGGCAGTGCTGACGACGAGCTGAAGGGCAAATACCATGAGGTGCTCAGCCAGCTGCCCGCCATGAAGGAGCTGTACGGCCACCGTGCCCGCCTGCGCAAGGAGCGCGGCTGCATGGACATCGAGAGCGGCGAAGTGAAGCTGATCCTGGACGAAGACGGCCACTGCATCGACGTGAAGAAACGCACCTCCGGCGAGAGCGAGGCCATGATCGAGGAGTTCATGCTGCTGGCCAACCAGTGTGCCGCCCACTTTGCCCGCGTGAAGCAGATCCCCTTTGTGTACCGCGTGCACGAGGAGCCCAATGCCGAAAAGCTGGAACGTCTGCACGCTCTGCTGCAGGCCTGCGGCATCAACGACCACTTTGCCAAGGATGTGCCCACCCCCAAGGAGCTGAGCGCCATTCTGGAAGGCGTGCGCGGCGGCCCGTATGAGCAGATCATCAATACCGGTATGCTGCGCTGCATGTCCAAGGCGCTCTATGAGGACAAGCCCAAGGGCCACTACGGCCTGGTGCTGCAGGACTACGCCCACTTCACCAGCCCCATCCGCCGTTACCCGGATCTGGCCATCCACCGCATCATGACGGCCCAGCTCAAGGGCACCGACAAGGAGACCATGGTGCTGCGCTACAGCGACTTTGCCGAGAAGGCCAGCAAGCAGTCCAGCGAACGCGAGGTCATCGCCATGCAGATCGAGCGCAAGGCGGAGGACTGCTACAAGGCCGAGTATGCCCGCCGCCATCTGGGCGAGTGCTACGAGG
>ENA-UOJF01001970-UOJF01001970.1-human-gut-metagenome-genome-assembly--contig:-P74-NODE-1970-length-12314-cov-8.029285_pt1 | contig 12314 bp, 14 predicted proteins | sample MGYA00242344_ERZ723891 | MGnify/ENA metagenome assembly ERZ723891 | reverse complement strand
CCAAGGCCTCACCCCAAGCGCAACGCCCATCCCCAGCACAAGGCCCGGCTGCACATCTGTGCAGCCGGGCCTTGTACGGTCAGATTCGGTTTTTCCGCTCAGTCGATGCGGATGTCCGCCACGGAGTAGACGGCCGCGCGCCGTTCATGGCCGCGACCATCTCCTCCGTGACCGGCACCGGCCGGGATCTCCGGCCGCCACGACATGGGATAATCGGCAAAGGAATTGACAGGCATGGGCGCACCTTCTTTCCACACAATCATAAAATTGTGCGGTGCGTTTGGCAAGCCGCAAATTTCTCTGCCAAACAACAGAAACGCACGAACCGGGGCATCCCAGCGGATGCCCCGGTCTTTCTTTGCATTTTTTCAGTTTTCCCAGCGGATCTGCTGCGTGTCCACGAGCGGATACGCCGTGAGCTGCGCGCTGTCGAGGTCGGCGGAATGGAGCTTCACGCCGGTGATCTGGCGGTTATCATAGGTCGTGTAGTAATAAATGCCCCGGTCCGCGTTGCAGCAGCTGGAATAGAGCGTGATCTCATACTGGCCGTCGTCCAGCTCGCAGCAGCCGCGCTGCTGCTCCACGCTCGTGAGGATGTGGAAAAACTGGCTGACGCTCGCGTCCTCCGTCTGCGCCGAGCGGGCATTGGCGCGCACGAACGCCGCGCGCACGAACCGCGAGGGCGACGACAGGTCGCCCGGCAGACCGAGCGCGCCCATGCCGCGGCTGTCGAGCGTGACGGGCACGCCGCCAAAATCGGCCGGCGGCTGGCTCGGGCTCAGGCGGGTGTAGTTGCGCAGCGCGGCCAGCTGCTGCGGAAACGGCGGGTTGTTCGTCAGCACCCCGGCGGGGTCGTCATAGACGTGCAGGCCGTCCGCCGTGGCCTCGACCACGATGCAGCCGCTGCGGTCGGCGACGAGCCAGTGCAGCTGCGCGCACGGCAGCTCGGGCGCAAACGGCGTGTTGTCCACGACCACGCGCGCGAGCGCATTGCGTGCCTCGGCGACCGTGGCGCACGTGCCGAGCAGCCACGGGATGAGCGCGTACTGCGGCACCGAGGCCACGCCCTGCGTGACGGGCGGGTAGACCGCATTGCCCACAAAGTTCAGCCCCGCGATGCACAGGCCCTTCTCGTTGACCGCGTCATAATAGAGCGGGTAGTCGTTTTGGATATGCGCCATGCCGATCATGGCATAATGCCGGTCGAGCGCGCCGCCGTGCAGACGGATCGGGTAGTTGCGCGGCATGATGGTCACGTGCTCGCCGTAGGAAAATTCGTAGTCCAGGTTGCGGCCGAAATAAAAATCGCCGTTGCAGTATGTCGCTGCGGTACACATGATGCAAGACCTCCCTCATTCATTCACCCAGTTAGTATATCCGCCGTACCGGTGCGAATGTTGAAGATTTTGAAAAGAACCTGTGTCCAGTCTGTGTCTTTTGCGCGGAGGCTCGCCGCCGGGCGTGGTGCAGCTCTTGAGGCGCCGGGAGTCGGCGAAGAACTCGCTGGCCGTCTTGGCGCTGCCGTCCGTTGCCGCGATGGGGTTGCCCTTGCTGTCGTAGCTGTAGGTCTCCGCCGGTTCGAGCACGAGGCTGATGTTCGTGAAGTACGCGTAGTTGGCATTGTAGTCGTAGGCGCAGTAGATCGTGATGTTCTCGATCATCAGGCCGCGCTGCTTCGGGATGATGACGCCCGACGCATACTGCCAGTCCGTGAAGTCGTCGTTGAAGCTCACGTACTGCTTTTCAATCGACACGACTTACATTTTACCCCTTTGGCTAAATAAGCAATTTCCCGCCATCGTCTTGAATCTTGCTGAATTTGCGCATATGTCTTTCGAAGAACCGGACTTCTGTTAACTGGTGAATCCAATCGAAAAACTTTTACCAGTTTTCCAAAATCATCCGATCTGTCACGATTTTCCGCGATAGCTTCACATTGTTTTAAAAGTTCATCAGGATATCTCTTTAGAATAACCGATGCCGCGCCATATATATCTTCTTCATCCGCACTGTTAAGAACCAAATGAAAGAGTTTCTCAAAAGATGGCATAGGATACCTATAGTATCCGTTTTCATCTCCCCAACCGAAATTATACAATTCAGTTTTCACCCAAATTGAACCATCATTGGGGCTTAATGCCATGTCTTCAGCTAGAGGTAATAATCCAAAATCCGATGCATCACATTTATTAAACCTAGTACTCATAACAAAAAAATGGCCCATTTGCATCTCTCCTAGCAAATAAGTTATTCTGCTTATAATGGCCAAAACCAGCCAGTCAGCTGTGAATTCATCACTCTGTTAATGAAGATTCACTCCAAGCCTGAAAATCATCGATTATATACTTCTCAAAGTTTTTCCAACTTACCTGATATGAATTGCAATCCTCGTTACTCATGCGCTTCACGTTTTTTAAATGCCCAATAAAAGTAAGATTTCTTCTTGGAACTGCTCTTGATGATGTGCTCAATATTGAAAGCATATATTGTATACGCCGATTCGGATTGTTTTTGTATGCTCTGGGAGTAAAAAATTGAGGTATATACTCAAGGGCTTGAATATCACTAATGCCTAGCAAGCAGTCTGCCATTATCCAATAAAAATATACAACAGGTATAACATGACCGGGATGCCAAGTTTGTTCATCTATCTTCACAAAGAATAAATATTTATTTATCAACCCCTTTTCTTTTGCATAAACGCTCGTCAGCCTGTAAGCATACACATCTCCATTTTCCCAATCGCATCGATATAATTTTTGCTGATGAATCTTTTTTTCGTTAGGCTGTTCTGACAGCAGTTTGCGCTGGAGCTTCACCAAAAAACACCTTTGCTCTCGAGAAACACTCTCACCTTCAGCCTCTTGGTAATTTGGCGTATTCCACTGGGTAAGCTCCTGCTTAATATAGTATTGTGCCTTTTCACCTACGTGCTTTTCCAAGCGGCCATAGTCCCACTGTACATCTGCTAATGCAAGCCAAAAAACTGGTGCGTCGTCCAAATCTGCTATAGCATCTTCATACTGAAGCGTAAGTTCTTTTGTTGCCTCTTCTCCTGTCTTCCCCTTTTGTAACAGGCTAATATAATCACTTTTTACGTCTTCCGCTATATCATTTTGGAGGTTTGTCAAACCCCAACTTCCCATGCAGAAGGACCTCCTATCTATCTGCCCAATAAAGAGCTTCATTGGATATTTGATTTTCTAAATGCAACGCCTCTACCTGCTTCCATATATATGACCAGCAATTTATTAGATGGGCTAATTCCATTAATTTGATTATTCATTCTATTCTTCGCATTAAAGGAGGAGCAAGGGAGCGCAGACGAAAAATCCGGCAGCTCATTTTGAGCTGCCGGATTTTGAGCGGAGCAGACTTTGCTTCGACGCCGTGGTGCCGGTGAGCATTCCAAATCCGAACCAGAAGCATCCTGTTTAGAAACTTCCTGTATCTCGTTGAAAGTGATTTTCTTCGTTCCATCCTTATAGTTAAAAGTGATCAGCATTTTATCATCATAAAGATAAATCGCATTGATAAAGGTGTCTATCAGCATTTTCCGATGGCTCTGTTTGGTAACATCTAACTTGCGGAAGCGATGGAGCCAGAAGGTCATAAATTCGGCGCTGATCTTGGGAGGCTTGGACAACTGCTCATTGGCAAGACGGGTTTCCAATTCCTCTTTTGCCGCCTCCAATTCTTCAAGGCTTGCCTTCGTCGATTTTGTTAAAATACCCTGTTGGATCGCGTTCAGCAGGTTGCGAATTTTGGTATTTGTTTCCTGTAACTGCCGCTCGTACAGTGGAATATTGGTGTTGTCCTGCTCCTGCAACGCCATGAGCATCGAAACGATGGCTTCGATTGCATCGTCATCCATGATCATCTTCATGGTCTCAGAGACAACCAAATCCTCAATCCAACCCTTTTTAACCGGCTTTTTGTGGCACTCTTTACGCTTCTTTTTGACCGAAACGCACTTGTAATAGTGGTGGACAACTCCGGTGCGGCTGGTGCCGCTCTCCCCACAGAGATAGGCTCCACAGTACCCGCAAAACAATTTGGTTGTCAACAGATAATCGTCCTCAGCCTTATGTCTGGCTGGGGCTTTCTTGTTTTTCTCCATTTTAGCCTGCACCCGGTCAAAAAGGTCTTTTGGGACAATGGCAGGGATACCGTCAGGGACGAGAATATCCCTGTACTGATATTCGCCAATGTAGCGGCGGTTTTTTAATAGGTGCTGTACGCTGTTGTAGGTCAGGGGATTGCCGCGTGTATTCTTCATACCCTGCTCATTGAGCCAGTCCCGGATCTGCGTCATGGTCGCGCCTTCGTCATACTGTTTGAAAGCGTCCAGAATATACGGCGCTGTGACCGGGTCGATCTGGAAATGCTGCTCTGCGTCGATCACATACCCCATCGGCAGCGTCCCGCCGTTAAACATACATTTCAGCGCATTATCGGTCATGCCGCGCACGACTTTTTCAGAGAGGTCAACCGAATAATATTCGGCAAAACCTTCCAGCATGGATTCCAGAATGATACCCTCCGCACCGTCTGAAATGACCTCCGTAGCGGAAACCACTTTCACACCATTTTTCTTGAGCTGCGCTTTATACCGGGCGCTGTCGTAGCGATTCCTGGCAAACCGGTCAAGTTTCCAGACGATAATCATATCAAACAGCTTTTTACTGCTGTCTTTAATCATATTCTGAAATTCGGGCCGGTTATCCGTCTTGGCGGAAATAGCCCGGTCGATATAGTGCCGCAGGACGGTGATCCCGTTCTTTTCAGCAAAGGCGGTACACTCCCGGATTTGTCCTTCAATACTTGCTTCTCTCTGATTGTCGGAAGAATATCGGGCGTAAATCACAGCTTTCATTGTCCTTCTCCTCCGGCATATTCCAGCCGCTCCAATTCCTCCATATCGCCGACAAGTTTATGAAACCTTTCTTCCCCTTCAAGGTGAAGATCGTTATAATATATCGGTTTTCCAAAAAGAATTTTGACGGCCCGTTTTATCCTGCCCCAAACGGTATTGTAATTGTGGTCGTATCGGGAATCCTGAATTGAAATATTATAGCTAACATCGTTATCTTCCCAGACGGTCTTTTCAATAACGAGCATACAACACTTGCAATCACAGGGCAGCACGATCATTTTGCTTTTCTCTTTCATTGTTTCCCCTCCATCATGCGGAACAGGGCCTCTTTCAGCCGCTCGTTCATAGGGGATTGTGGGTCAAAGCACATCTCGATAAATTTCCCCAATTCCGGATTATCGGAGATTGGCGGCCGTGCCTGATACAGCTTGCCCTGCGGCTCATCACAGCGGCAGGTGATATAGTCCATTGAAACATCAAAATAGTCCGCATACCCGATCAGCACTTCGATAGGAGCCGCTTTCCCGTGTTCATACCGGTTAATGCTCGGCTGGGTCACATTCAGCAGATCAGCCATCTTCTTTTGCGAGAGGCCCATCCCCTCGCGCAGGGCTTTCAAACGCTCGCCAACTGTATTCACCACAGCACCTCCAATTCTTCTTGAATATAGTATAATACAAAATAGAGATAATTGCAATACCTTTTACGAATCTTTAAGAGAAATCAGGAATCGTTCTCTGCCAAAGGGAGTGGCACATATCAGCGTTTTGGTGTGTGCTTTCGGGGCGATTTCGAGACATTTCTGCCGTTGTATGCGGCGTTTTTCATTTTGTCAGGTAGGGCTTATTGCCCCGGCCTGATTGTCTGTAATGTCGTATTTGGGGTGGAATTAGGCAAAAAAGCAAGCGCCCCAGCAGGAACGCTTGCTTTTGAAATGATTTACCCTTTTATCCCAAGAACGCGATTTCTTGTTTGAATATGGCTTTCGATCTTTTCCATCAAGGCCGCCATTTCCTCATCGGAAAATCCGATTTCTTCAAACTTGGAGCGGTAATACTCCCGCAACTGCTCATCAGTTGGAATATTCCTGCGTGCCTCAGCAATTAGCTCTTGGGCTTTTTTGTTGACTTCGGGAAGAAGTTTATTCCCAAAATCGCGCGTTGCCAGATGGATGAGCTTCTCCATCAGGGTGTATTTGGCAGACGGGGAAAAGATGCAGGAAACGGTGTAGGTTGTCCCGCCAATTTTCTTTGTTGTGACATTGAAATCGGGAAAACCCGTCATCGTTGCCCGGTAGATGATGTCCTTATACTCGCTCCCGTGCTGAACGGGGCGAGGCGGAGGGCTTTCTCTGGGGATGTGCATTTCCGGGCGTTCCATATCAGCCGGAATAATCCAGCTGCCATCCAGCTTTGCAGCGTTTGGGACTTGCCCAGCATTACAGGCTTTTCCAAGTACCATGCCTTTGTATGCCATTTGGCGGCGGCAGTTTCAAGCGACATATATTCTTTAACATCCATACGCTCCGCCTTACCCCTTCTGCTCGGTAAGCTGCTGGTACATCTTCATCAGCACGGCAACGCAGGAGCTTTCGGTCATATCCCGGACGGAGAAGCCGTATGCCTGCATCACAGCCCGGTCATTCTGCTGGTGGGCGGTACGCAGCTCCGGCGGCATGGTCAGCTCATCATACAGATCGGCTAGGCTGGCCTCCGGGTAGAGGGCGCGGGCATCCAGAATCGCCTGTGCAGTTTGCTCAATTTTGGCTTTCTGCGCGTCGGTAGGGGTGGGCCAGGGAAAGTTGTTGTAGACAATATCCTTGGAATAGCGATAATCACTTTTCAGACGGCCGCAGACCGCCCGCATCCACGCCATGTGGACATTGGATGTCAGGACGCCGAAATGGAAAAGAGTTGCATTTGGAATAATCTGAACTAGATTTGATGCGATGATATCTTTACTCATAAATCCGATTGGCACATAGCGTCGCCGCTCTGATGAAACCCCCGGTATAATAATATAGTCTGTATTCGGCTGTGCAATCTGGCAGAATAAAGTAGGTGTTTCTGCGAATTTTCTTGTCGCCGCTGCTTTACTATTTGCTCGAAATGTACGAACTGCTTCAATTCGCCGCATAACTTCTTTGCAAGAACGTAATTCACTTGGAGAAGCATTCACAAGCCAAAGGCAGTATCTCTTCCTATTGTTGATGAATTCTTCTGCACCAATATATAAATGTACCCATTTTGAGGAAAGCGGTTCATTTGCAATTAGGGTGTTTTTTTCTTCTTCATTCAGTATAAACCCCCCGCCATCTCGCGGCATACTGCCGAATTTCATCTTAGGCACATCGCACAGCGGTTCACTTCTATTATTGATGAAAACATTTTCAGCATCTATGAGATACCCATTGATATTGGTAGCTTCCATTGGACGTTCCGAAGTATAAATTATCTTTTTCCGGTTGTTTGGGGCTACACTAAAGCCAATAATAACACAATGTACATGGGCTTTTAGTTTTGCTTCACTATCCCAGCGAAAAGTTCGATAAGCAAAATCGATGTGAATATTTTCAGCAAATAAGGGTTTCCACACCGCCGCAACAGATTGTCCTTGGCAAATTGAATTTGTTGATACAAAGGCACATCTTATAGGAGTTCCTTGGATTAGTTTAACGGCTTTTGCATACCAACCTGCGACATAGTCAACTTCGCCTACCTTTTTACACTCGGGGAACGATTGCTCAAGTTCGGCATGCTGTTCTCTAGTCATCATCATACCGCCCACAAACGGCGGATTGCCCATGATGTAATTCAGCTTATGCTTGGGCACCACGCTCTCCCAGTCCAGCCGCAGGGCGTTCCCCTCAATGATATTCGCATAGGATTTCAGCGGGAGGAAATCGAGGCTCATGTGGACGACATCTTCGGTTTCCTTCATCATCTGGCTCTCGGCAATCCACAGGGCGGTCTTGGCTACGGTCACGGCAAAATCGTTGATCTCGATGCCGTAAAACTGCCCGATGGAGACCTGGATCGGGTTACCCACATCGAATACAATCTGATTGTTGTGCAGCAGAGCGAGGACCTGATTTTCCAGCCGCCGCAGGGACAGGTAGGTTTCCGTCAGGAAATTTCCTGAGCCGCAGGCGGGGTCAAGGAAGGTCAGGCCGGCCAGCTTTTGCTGGAACGCCTCCAACTTCTGCTTGCGGGTGCGCTCCACCGGGATTTTTCGGATCTCTTCCAGTTCGGCTTTCAGCCCGTCCAGAAACAGTGGGTCAATCACCTTGTGGATGTTCTCGATGCTGGTGTAGTGCATCCCACCGCTGCGCCGGGTCTCCGGGTTCAGTGTGCTCTCAAAGACCGCGCCGAAGATGGTCGGACTGATCTCCGACCAGTTGAAATTCTCACTCGCTTTGTGGAGGATCAGCGAGACGATTTCCTCATTGAGCCGTGGAATGATGATGTTCTCATCGGAAAACAGGCCGCCGTTGACATAGGGGAACGCCGCGAGGTCATCGTCCATATAGGGGTCGCGTTCTTCCGGTTTCTGGTCAAGCACCCGGAACAGGTCGATCAGGGCACGGCGGGCCTCGCGCTCATGGGCTGACAGATAGTCGTGGAACATCAGGTGACGGCCAAAAATTCCCGCATCCTCAGCATACAGACAGAACACCAGACGGACGCACAGGGCGTTCAGGCTTTTCAGCGTTTCCGGGTCGTTCGGGTCCTGATACTGCTCCAAAAGCGCATCGTACAGCACGCCGACAAGCTCGCCAGCTTTCAAGGAAATGTCCATTTCCTTTTTGATGTGGTCGCTGGTGGTGTCGATGATGAACTGTAAACGATGATATTCTTTTTCTAAATCCGTCAGCTCCAAGACTTCCGGCTCGTCGTTGGGGCGGTTCATATCGTGGATGTGAAATTCCCTGAAATTGCAGACGATGATCCACCGGGGTTGCTCGGACTGGGGCAGATAGCCGCCATACCGGCGGGCCTGCTGATAAGGCGAGAGCAGGGAGCCGTCCGACTGCCGGTAGCCTTTGCGCAGGTCAACATCCTGCCCTTTCTGCTCAATCAATACCCGCGTCTGGGGAATGTACCCGTCAATGAATTTGGTGGTGCTTTTACCGGTTTTGGGGTCGTCCACTTCCACACGCCGCTCAAAGCTGATGTACTTTTCCGGTTCCTCTATGCCAAAAATTTTTTGCAGTAATGCCAGCCAGAACGTCTGGGTCTCCTGCTTCTCATCGCCGCGTCCTTGCCAGTCCTGGGCAAACTGTTTGGCTGCGGCTCTCTGTTCTGTATCGTTCATAACTTCCTCCCGGTCAAGATCTTCGGAATTGGGCTTGACCTACCCTTATCGCTGTTGTCACAAAAGACCTTTCCCGTATGGGAAAGACTAAAGTCTCTATGCTTTCTCCGAGCCTTCTTTTTCATGGCGGTTCTTGATGTATTTCCCGCTTTTTATTCTCGCGTCAGCGGGCTTAGGCTCGTCATCGGGGATCGCCCAGCGATTGCCGATTTTCACAGCGCCCGGTATGCGATCCTCATTGCACAGTATTTGTATACGCCTGGGTGTAATGCCCCATCGCTCGGCGGTCTGTGGGACAGATAAATATTTCATCACCACTGCTCCTATCATCAGGCAGGTACAAAATTACAGTATACATTATAATCCGATTCACGAATGAAATCAATGGCAACCTGAAGGTATGAGGCAAAACCGATCATCAGAAAAGTGTAACCGCCTATCCTGTAACCGGGGCAAGCGGTTCAAAGATAGGCGGTTATCATTGCATTGAGTATAGATAGACTATTTACTGTCAGGTTAAAGGGCGATTTTGGGCGATTTCTTGCGCTATAAACCGTTTTGAGCGCCGTGCCGTATACAGGTATTCCTGCACGGGAAACGCCGCTCAGAAGGGAATTGCTTCTCACCACCAACTTCCCAGCCAGTAAAGCAGAGCAGAACAGCTTAATATTGTTCTAAATCAATCAGCTCCCTTCGCCGTTTCCGTATCGTTTTGGGGAGCCGCTCCCTTGCCCGCGGCCATACCCCCGCCCGTTTCCGGAACCCTGATTGCCCGGCCCGTTTCCTTTCCCCGGATTCTCTATGTCTGTTCCGCCGGATAAGGTGCCGATTAAATCCCGTATCTCCCGCATCGTCATATTTTGGACCTCCTCGGCCGTAATCTCTGCGCCAAGGGACTGCAATTTCAAATAGGCCCGGTATTTACCGTAAGATAGCCCCATGGCGTGGGCCTTCTCCACTTCATCAGAATTGGCATAATAGCAGTATGCGTTGGGCTTACCGGTCGTGCAAGACTCTATTTCAGCCAGTATGGCGGCAGACTGCTCGTTTTCTTCTCCAATGACGCCAATCGTTATGACCTCGCCGTCGGATAAAAGCCCGGCAACACTTTTGTTTTCAAGAACCTGATTGACCGCATCCGTATAGTCCAGATATTTTATATTCAGCGAATTTGCCAACAGTTCCCCGTCGCTGTTATAGCCTTGAACCGAAACGATTTTATCAAACCGGTTCACACCCAGTTCGATTGAAGGGTTAATGTCCATACTGATGACAACGGTAGGCGTAAAATACAGCCACGACCCTCCGAGTACGAGAAACAAAAAACAGGCAGCAGCAGGGATAAGACGGCGAAAGTATGAGGGCTTAGCCTGTGCATAACCGTTCGTTTTCTGATAGAGGAAGGCCCTCGTCCTTCTTTTCAGTTCCTCTTCTGCATGGACTTTGCCAAATGCACTTTTAAGCCGGTCATTCATATCAATCGCCCTCCAATTTTTCCCGAAGCAATTTTTTGGATCGGGTCAGAAGCGTGTAAACCGTATTTACATTCTTCCTTAAAATCTTACTGATTTCCGGGGCGGTATAACCTTCGTAATAATGCAGATACACAACATACTTATATTTTGATGGAAGAGAGAGCATCGCTTCCAGTACCCCTCTGTCCTCCGCTGTCATCTCCGCTGGCTGTCCGATTATGTCGTCAAGCGAAACCGTCCTGCTGCGGAAAAAACTTTTGAGCAGATCCTTGCAGGCGTTGACCGTTACACGGATAAGCCATGCTTTTTCGTGTTCTTCACTTTCAAAGGCAACGGGGCTAAGGGCATATTTCAAAAATACGGTTTGAAATATGTCCTCCGTATCATGATAATTCTTCAGATGTACCATGCAGAGCCGCCGAACCATATCGGAATAGCGCTCAATGGCTCTGTTCACTTCCTGTTCGCCCCGCATCATTTATCACCTGTTACCCGTTCCGGCCACCTCGAAAGCCTCGCCCCATGCCAAGCCCGTAACCGCGATTGTTGTCACAAACCCCGTCATCATCGGCATCTACAAAGTTGCGCCCATATCCGTCGTGCCGCACACCATAGAAATCGCATACACCGTCGCCGTCCTCATCGGCGAATTTGCACCCATAACCGCCAGTGCCGTAGTAGTCACATACGCCGTCATTATTTTCATCAACATAGCGGCAGGAATCCACGGCGAAATCGCAAATGCCATTTCCATCTTCATCCACAAAGTTTCTGCCCTGCCCTGCATCGGGACCAGCGGCAAACGCACTGGTTGTTCCGATCGAAAGCGCCAAAACCGTCACAAGCACTCCAGCCAATACTCTCTTTTTCATGTCAGTTCCTCCATGTTATTTAGGATAGTCGTTTTCGACTTCACACTAAATACGAATGGCGGAACTTAATCCATTCACTGTTTCAAAAAATTTTCATCAGAGAATCAGCGCAATCAGAAGGCGGTAAGCCCAATATCTATACAGCGCATTTTGCAAAAATTTCTACCGCCTTTATTATATCACAATACCCAAATCGGTGAAATAAAATGCCCTTTCTATTACAGCAAAGCAGCGCTTTTATAAGGGGTTTGGGTGCTCCCAACAAGAACAAAATGGGCAGACTGGCCGACAGGCCGGAACGCTCATTTCGCCGCTGTGTACGGACAGCGGCTGTGCTTGCTGTTCTCTAAAATCTCATATCCGCAGAACATCATGCTTCCGCTTTTTCCAAGGCCGGAAGCATTTTTATTTTCACTTTTTTCAAGCAGACCCCTGTTTTTCTCGGAGAAAATGTCCGTTGTAAAGTGAGAGAGAAATTTTTTCTGAGCAGGTACCAAGTTTTTGCCCGAAACTGTCCGTTGTAAAGTGAAGAAAGGTTTCATGTTCAGAAAAATTCTTTGCACAGTACCAAGTTTTCCGCTTGAAATGTCCGTTGTAGTTTGAAGGAGGCGAATATCCAATGGCTGAACGCACAAGACCGATCCGCATCGAGTTCTGCGTTACCGAACAGGAGCGGCGGCTCATCCAAAACAAGATGGCGCAGCTCGGCACCGGGAACATGGGTGCATATCTCCGCAAGATGGCGATTGACGGTTACATCATCAAAGTGGACTACAC
>ENA-UOJF01001967-UOJF01001967.1-human-gut-metagenome-genome-assembly--contig:-P74-NODE-1967-length-12327-cov-19.675196_pt1 | contig 12327 bp, 8 predicted proteins | sample MGYA00242344_ERZ723891 | MGnify/ENA metagenome assembly ERZ723891 | reverse complement strand
CGATCCTGCAAACGCACGTTGATTCGATAAGGATCGGCGTGCGTTTTTGTTTTGTTGTTGAAATTGCCGGGAGGATATCTGAAAGTGTGCAAAAACTGCGCACACTGCAAGGCCGCTTTCAAAAAACAGAGCAGCCTTTTTCTATTTCCTCCCCTTTTGCGGGATTGATAAAAGCCTACAAGTGCGGTATACTGAATAGTACTTTATTCGAGCGAAGTAAGGAGGTGCGGCCTATGGCGATCGGTGTACCACGCCCGCTGGCGATAGAAAAACCGCAGGCCGTAGATCTTGTACAGGCGGCGCGGTATTTCGGCGCGCACGGCGAGCCGGACGCCGCCACGCTGGCACTGCTGCAAAAATGCGCCGTGCCGCTGCTGGCGGCGGCGATGCCCCGGGCGGTGTGGCTGCTGGCAGACACCCCCGCCCTGACCGAGGCCGGACTTCTGCCCGGCGAGGATGTGCACAAGCATCTGGCAGGCTGCGGGCAGGCCATTCTGCTGGCGGTGACGCTGGGCCCCGGGGTGGATGCCCAGATCCGCCGGGCAGGTGTTGGCGACATTGCCGCCGGGGTAGCCTCCGATGCCTTGGGCAGCGCACTGGCCGAGCAGGCCGCCGATGCCGCCGAGGCGCAGCTGCGCCAGTGGGCGGCGACCGAGGGAAAGTATCTGACCGGGCGCTTTTCGCCCGGCTACGGCGATTGGGACATCGCGGTGCAGCCGCTGGTGGCAGCGGCGCTGGACACCGTGCGCAAGGCCGGGCTGTGCGTCACCGACACCAACCTGATGACCCCGCGCAAGAGCGTGACCGCCCTGCTGGGGGTCAGCGACCACCCGGTAAAGGGGCAACTGGCCGGGTGCGGCCATTGTGTGCTGCGCACCCGCTGCGAATACAGAAAGAGGGGAAAGACCTGTGCAAGTGAATGAACTTTTCAGACAGAGCAATACCATCCTGCTGGACGGCGGCATGGGCACCATGCTGCAAGCTGCCGGGCTCAAGCTGGGCGCACGCCCGGAGGAGCTGAACATCACCGATCCGGCGCTCATCGAGGGCATCCATGGGCAGTACGCTGCGGCGGGCAGCCGCATCGTCAACGCCAACACCTTCGGCGCTTCTGCCCACAAGCTGGCAGGCAGTGCTTACACGCTGGAGCAGGTCATCACCGCAGGCATTGAAAACTGCAAGCGCGCCTGTGCGCCCTACGGTGCGCTGACCGCGCTGGACGTAGGCCCGCTGGGCGAGCTGCTGGAGCCCAGCGGAACGCTGGCCTTTGAGGATGCTGTGGCCGAGTATGCCCGCATCGTCAAGGCAGGCGAAGCCGCCGGGGCAGACCTGATCTTTTTTGAGACCTATACCGACCTGTACGAGTTGAAGGCCGCCCTGCTGGCTGCCAAGGAGAATACTCATCTGCCCATTCTGGCCAGCATGAGCTTTGAAGCGGGCGGGCGCACCTTTACCGGCTGCACAGTGGAAAGCTTTGCCGCCACCGCCCGGGGCTTGGGGGCAGACGCCGTGGGCATCAACTGCTCGCTGGGACCCAAAGAGATCTTCCCCATGGCAAAGCGGCTGGCCGAGGCTGTACCCGGCAACTTCCCGGTGTTCGTCAAGCCCAACGCCGGTCTGCCCCGGGCAGACGGCAGCGGCTACGACATCACCCCGCAGCTGTTTGCCTTGCAGATGAAGCCCTACCGGGAGCTGCACCTGTTTGCCGCCGGCGGCTGCTGCGGCACCACCCCGGAGTTCATCAAGCTGCTCAACGGCACCTTTGCAGGCTGCACCCCGGGGCGTCCCGCGCACCGGATGCCCTCAGTGCTGTGCACCCCGGTGGACACGGTCACGGTAGACGGCATCACGGTGGTGGGCGAGCGCATCAACCCCACCGGCAAAAAGCGCTTCCAGCAGGCATTGCGGGAAGGCGACATGAACTATGTGCTGGAACAGGCCGTCAGTCAGGCAGAGGCTGGGGCGCAGATCTTGGACGTGAACGTGGGCGCGCCCGGCGTGGACGAGCCGGTGCTGATGGAGCAGGTGGTCAAGGCGCTGCAAAGCGTGACCAGTTTGCCTTTGCAGCTGGACTCCTCCAACGTGGAGGCGCTGGCGCGGGGTCTGCGGGTGTACAACGGCAAGCCCATCGTCAACTCCACCAACGGCGAGCCGGAAAAGCTTGCCGCCATCCTGCCGCTGTGCAAGAAGTACGGTGCCGCCATCGTGGGACTGGCCATCGATGAAAAAGGCATCCAGCCCAAAGCCGCAGACCGCGTGGCCATTGCCCGCCGCATCACCGAGGCAGCGCTGGCAGCAGGCATCCCTCGGGAAGATATCTACATCGACTGCCTTACCCTGACCGCCAGCGCCCAGCAGGAGGATGTGCTGGCCACGGTACAAGCGCTGGAAGCCTGCAAAAAGGAGCTGGGAGTGCGCACCGTGCTGGGCGTGTCCAACATCAGCTTTGGTCTGCCATGCCGCACCTACCTGAACACCACCTTTTTGACCATGGCCATGTACGCCGGGCTGGACCTTGCCATCATGAACCCTTCCAGCGAGGAGATGATGGCGGCGGTGTACGCCTACAACGTGCTGACCAACCGGGACAAGCAGAGCACAAAGTACATCGAGCGCTTTGCCGACCGTGTGCCTGCCAGCACCGCGCTGGCACAGGCTGCAAAAGCCGTGCCTGCCGCCAGTGCCGCCGAAGCAGAACTCACCGGTCCCTACGCTGCCCTGATGAAAGCGGTGGAAAAGGGCTTGAAGGGTGACGCCGCCGCCCATACCCGCACCCTGCTGGCGGAAAAACAGCCGCTGGAGGTGGTGGACGAAGCCTTGATCCCCGCTTTGGACATCGTGGGTGCCAAGTACGAAAAAGGCACCCTGTTCCTGCCACAGCTGCTGCAGGCTGCCAGCGCCGCCCAGAGCGCCTTTGAGGAGATCAAGACCGCCATTGCCCAAAAGGGCGAGGGCAGCGCCAGCAAGGGGCGTATCGTCCTTGCCACCGTCAAGGGCGATGTACACGACATCGGCAAGAACATCGTCCGGGTCATTCTGGAAAACTACGGCTTTGAGGTTCTGGATCTTGGCCGGGACGTACCGGTGGAGACGGTGGTGGACACCGTGCGGGAAAAGGACGTGCATCTGGTAGGCCTTTCGGCACTGATGACCACCACCCTGAAAAGCATGGAGGAGACCATCGCCGCCCTGCGCGCCGCTAAGCTGGACTGCAAGATCATGGTGGGCGGTGCCGTGCTGACCCCGGAATACGCCGAAAAGATCGGCGCGGACTGGTACGCAAAGGACGCCAAGCGCAGCGCCGACATCGCCAAGGAATTCTTTGGGGTGTAACGCAGAAAAATTACAGATTCAGACTGCTGAAATGTGCGGACTTTTCAGCAGTCTTTTTTCATGGGCAAGGCGTTTATTTGCAAACTGTTCAAATTTACCACAAAGAATTGCCACGATTGTCTGGCATAATAAGGGTGCATTCAGGGAGAACGGAACGGATATCCCCCATAACCTCCGAAAGGTTCTCCCCGCAAAGCCCATGCAGGCACATTTCCCTGTGGGTGCGGCCGCAGCAGCGGCGCACAGCAGGCCCATAAAAACTGTCTCCCGTTTCTATGCGAGGCAATAGCCAGAACGGCGGACAGACTACCAAATCCCTCCTGATCAAGCCGCAATGTTCAGGGGTTCCTATACAGCAGGCAGTGTCGCTTTCCTCCTCCTTTCCACGACACTGCCTGCTTTTTGTTTACACATTTTTCCACGAAATGCAAGAAAGCGCAAGGTCGGAGGAACCGCCCTTGCCCCTGCCTCCTGCATACAAAACCGCCCCGGCTTCCTGCTACGGAAACCGGGGCGGTTCGTTTGCTTTAGGGGCGCTTTTTCAGGCGCTCACGCAAAACCTTGCGAGGGTCTTTTGGTAAGCCCCGCGTATGCGGGGAAAAGTAGTGCTGTACCGCTACGGCTTTGCGCAAGTCGGGATTACCCCCACATATGCGGGGAAAAGGCGTAGCTGCTGCGCATTTCGCTCGTTACCATGGGATCATCCCCGCCGCGTATGCGGGGAAAAGACGCCGATGTTGTATAGCTTGTTCTGCATACGGGGATCACCCCCGCGTATGCGGGGAAAAGACTAAAAAGATCCCGTAGCACCGTGCCTCCCGTTGCTATTGTACCGCTGTTTCCTTCAGTTTGCAATAAACCTGTTGTATCAAATGGCAGTCCGGCAGGGCGCGATGCCCCACTTTTTCTGCCAGCTGAAAATGCTGCGGCAGCGCCTGCAGGTCCGGCAGGATCATGCCCGGCATCTCGTTCCTCTCAGTTTCCTGCGCGCATAACGGTCATCAGCCCAAGGCCATAGGCCTTGCCGCGCCCCATGCCCTGACACAGCAGTGCCCGGAACTGCTCTGCATCGGTCACCTGCAAAACGCCCTCATAGGTCACTGCCAACAGGGTCACCGGCCGGGTGCCGTGCTTGGCAAAATGCTGCCACTGCACCCGGGTCACGGTAAATCCCTCCTCCCGCAGGGCAAAGCCGCGCTTTGCGGCGCGCTCCAACAGCCACTGCTTCTGGTACTGTGTTGTGCAATGTGCGGCCACGGTTCCCCGCGCTGCGGGGTTTTGGGTGTCTTTGCAGCTTTTGGTGGGGTTTGCAGTCAGCCGGAACTGCCAGCAGCTGCCCGGCTCCACCCGCTGCAAAAGCGGGTCGTAGCTGCGGGTCTCCGCAGCCGCTCCGGTGCCAAACTGCTCCACCACGCCGGACAGCTCCGGCGCGTCCTCGCTGAGCAGCAGCAGATACAGCCGCTCTCCCAGACGATCCAACCGCCACAGCCTGCGGCGGCGCTCCCCTGCAAAAGCGCTTTCCACTGCGCCATGCAGTTTTTGCGGTGCCGCCAGCGCAGCCATGGTGCTGCGGCGGGTGGGATCGAGTTCTACCCGTGATAAATACATTCTCTCGCCCCCTTTTTACAATTCCCGGAACGGATCGTGCTCCGTAGCCTCCGGGCTGTCCGGCATCTTCTGCCATAGTTCCCGTACCGAGCGGTAGCCGTATTGCCGATGATGCGGGTCAAAGCTCACCGGCACATCCCGCTGCGGAGCCGTGCCCGGCTCCAGCGGATCGGCGTCCAATAGGATCCGGCTCTGCCGTCCAGGGCACAGGGGCGGTTCCGCTTGCAACACCTCCTGCAAGCTGCCCGGGCATACGCCCAGACAGAGCGGCAGGGTAGGCGGGCAGCAGCGGCGACCGAGATACAGCGGAAACGCCGGGTGCAGCAGTGCCTGCTGCAGCTGCTGCAAAAGGGCGGTGTCGGTGCTTTCAATGCCGGCCAGAAACACGGCATCCTGCAAATAATGGCGGTAGGTCACATAAGAGGTCTTTTCGTCCTGCGTCTTTGCCGTGTGGTAGTCCACCAGCAGCTGCCCTTCCCGCTCCACGCGGACGCCGAACCGCAGCCCGGTCAGCCGGGTCAGCGCTTCGCTCTCGTCCCGCCGCAGCCCCAGAGCTGCCGCCAACAGGCCGACCACGCCGCTCTTGGTGGGTTCCCGGCCCGTCTTACGGGTTTCAAATTTAGAGTCCGCGCCCCACGCCTGTAAAGGCGCTGCCAGCCGAAGCAACAGCGTTGCCATTACCCCACCTCATTTCCGGCAAGCGCATCCCGGACAGCCTTTTCCAGTGCGTCCAGCATCGCCTTTGCCGTCTGCGCCGGAGCCAGCACCTCCAGCCCGCTGCCCACGGTAAAGCTTTGCGCCGGAGCCTCGGCAAAGCTGCTGTACATCTGCTGCGCATACTGTGCCAGTGCCGCCTTGGAAGGCGCGGCGTAACCCTGCGCACTGCGGGGCACGGCACGCTCGAATGCGCCGCACAGGTTCACCGGCTGATCCTCCCGCAGGGTCACATATACCGCATCCGGCAGCGTGCGGTTTGCAAAGGTGTTCTGCTTGCCGGTGGGCATGGAGAAGAGGAACGCCTCGCCAAAGGCCCGCACCGTCTCCGCTGCCTGCGCTGCCCCCAACTGCCCGGCCAGCTCCATCACGTTCACCGTAGCATAGCGGTACAGGGTGGAGGAGTTGTACTCCACCGTGCCCAGATGGCTTGCACCGGCGTTGTCCTCTGCCTGACAGTCATCCACGGCGGTAAAGTAATCGTACTCGTTCTGCACGGCATGGGTGGAGATGCTGTGCGCCACCTGCGCAGCGGCGTCATAGTTCAGAGAAGGGTCATCTGCCACCATGCGGCCAAACAACGCCATGTCCATCGAGGGCGCCGCTTTCAGGGCATCCCGATACTGCTTTTTATCCGCAGAGCCCTCCACAGCCAGCTCTGCCAACGCCTTTGCCTGCGCAACGCTCATGAAGAACAGTGCCTTGGTGCCCTTATCGTCGCTCTTGATGCCCGCATTCTCCAGCGCTCTCTTTGCCAGCTTGTCCGCATCCAGTTCCGGGGCCAGTGCAAGGATCTGCTCCTTTACCAGTTCTGCGGCCTTTTTGGTGCGCTTGCCCACGTCCAGCTGAGCATTCTCCGCAAAGGCTGCGCGCATGGCATGCTTCCATGCCTGCGAGGATACCCGGGCACGGGTCACACCGCCGTACACGGCTGTTTTGGGGCTGCCGGTATCGTCCCGGTTGATGCAGCTGGGCGGGACGGTCTGCAAAATGTGGAAATCAACATACAGGCGCTTATTCATGGTCAATTCTCCTTTTCTTTCTCATCCGGTGCAGGCTTCGGGTCGCGGTACAGGTCCTGTCCCCACCGCAGACGGACATTGGCAGGAATCTGTGCATATCGCGGGTCGGTGCATTGCAATTCATACAGGTCTGCCGCAAGCTGCGGATAGTCCAGCGGGATGCCGCCATCCTTTGCCGCACTCAACAACTGGATCATGCCCCGCAGATGGTGGCTGATCTCGGTAATTTCTTCTGCGGTGGCCAGCGCATTGAACCGCCGGAGCACACTGGCCTCGGTCCAGTCCTGTCCGGCACTGCTCCGCTCTGCCAGCTGCCGCACCGCACGCCCCAGCGTGTTGCCGGGGCAGTTCATGGGGCGGTCATTCCCCTGCTGATGCACAGCATACAGGGTCAGGGCAAGGTAGACCGCCCACTCTGCCGCCGAGGGAGCACTGCGGCCCTGAAAGCTTTCCGGCATTTCCAGCAAAAAGCATCCCCACAGCTCCGGCAGCTCACCGGGTGCGTGGCCGATACCCCGCCGCAGCTTTGCCAGTTCTGCCCGCCGCTGGTTGTCCGGCAGAGCCTGAAGCCTGTGCAGCTGCTGCGCCGCATACAGTTTGACGTCCTGTGTTTTCATACAATTCCCCCTTTATGGTTCTGTTTTGGGATAGATTTCCCAAAGCCTTGCGCGGAAATGATTATAGGCCTTTGGCGCGGTATACAGAATGGTGCGCTCGGTCTTTTTATCCTTATCCACCACAATGCGGCGTCCCTTTAGGGCGGCATTTCCGGCCTCCATCACCATCTGCTTTCCCAGCTTTTCCGCGATGCTGCGCGCCCGTGTCTGCCAGCGCAGTGCTGCCTCATCCGGGTCGTCCTGTTCCGGGTCCACTGCCTGCAGCCACTGCCGGAAAGGCCGGTCCACTGCAAAGTAGAACTGTGCACGAACCGCGCCGCCTGCATTTTCATTCCGGTCACCGGCGGCAATTGCCAGTTCCTGCGCAAAACGCCCGATCAGCGCCGCTGTCTGTTCACAGCGCTCGATTTCTCTGACGATCCGGCTCTGCCATGGGCGCCCTATCTCATCCAAAATCCCTGCCTGAAAGGTCAGGCTGTCGCTGAAAGAATCATTTACAAAGAAGTCCTTATCGCCATATTGGACACCGGAGATACGGAAATGTACCTTTCTGCGGGGATCCAGAAGTTTCAATCTCTTTTCCTGCAACTTTTCGATCCAGCATACAATGCCCGGGCGATGCCCGCTGTCCTGACAAAAGACCGCCGGGAACTCCCGCCAAAATTGTTTGGCCGGGTCATGACGGCAGGGCACAAACACCACCGGTTCATTTTTCTTGATTGGCATCGTGCGCCAGATGGTCATCTGTTCGGCAAAGACGTTTTCTCTGGGGAAGAAATCTCCTCCCAGCAGACAGAACCCATCTACATTCTCCCCTGTCCTGTGCAGCAACAGCCTTCTGGATTGCAGGGTGAGCAGCTGTGCCGGGTTATCCGGGCAGCAAATTTCTGTCCGTTCCGCGCTCTTTGGTGCTTCCAGTTCCCAACAGGGCTTGCTTTCGCCCCAGCATTCCCGGCCGTCGCGCAGCAGCGTCAGGTTCAGCATCAGGGTCTCGTACAGATTATCACCCTGTGCCTGAATAAAACCGATCTTGCCTAGCCACCCGGCTCCTACGGACGGAAGCCCCTTTCCTTTTGGCTTTGCAGAGGTGTCATCATAGCCGTTCACGCATAGCAGCCACCGCGCCGCCTGCGGATAGCTCAGCTGCTCCTTGCTCTGCCCCGCATACAGCGGAAAGAGCCGGAGTTTATTGCTGCTTTCCGACATTTCACCGTTGAGTTTGGCCGCACCGTATTCCGTGCCGATCTTTGCCTGCGGCACCTGCCAGAATGGATGTGTCGGGTGGAACAGCCAGAAGCGGTCCTTCCACTGCTCCAGATAATCCCGGACAGGCGCCGCCGGAAAATGCCCCAGCTGCCACAGCGCACTCCAACGCTCCAGTGCATCATCGCTCTGCATCAGCGGGCGGGGCTCTCCCTTTGCATCCACCCGGGAGAACACGGTGAACAGCACCGCCAGCAGCAGCCGCAGCACGGCGGCGTTCTGGGTGGGCATCTCGCCCGCAAGGTCCGCATAATCCTGCGCCGACACCAGCGCCTCGGTCAGGGACACCTCCCGCACCGTGTTGTCCCGCAGCCGCACCCGTATCCACGGTTCGGTCAGCAAGTTGAATTCAATTTCCTTCATCCGTCTCCTCCTTTTGGTAATACAGGCCGTTTTCACGGTCATAACAAAGTTCCATGCCCGCAAGCCGGGCAGTCAGGTTTTCATCCAGCAGCAGGATCAGTTCTCCGTGCAGCAGCGGCGACAGCTGCCACGCCGCAAGGCGGCTGCGGTTGTCCGCTTCCAACTCCCGGATGACCCCGTCCACCTTCCACGCCTTGCCGAACACCGCCGGGAGCCGCAGCTTCTGCCGGGCGATCTTCAGTGCCGTTTCCGGTGGGGGCAGGCTGTCGGCAGCTACGGCACTGCCGCCCTCCTGCCACGGCAGAAAGTGGATGCTGCCGTCTGCCCGGCACTGCATTACCAGCACCTCTACCGAGGGGTCGCCGTCCCGCACTGCCGCCCGGGCTGCCGGGTCGGAGCGGGCGCCCTCGTTCTGCATCCAGTCGTCCAGCGTGTTCAGCTGCGCCAGCCGGTGCGTTTCCGGCTGCGGCACAAGGTATGCTTCGGCGCGTGCTTTCATTTTCTCCTGTGTCCGCTCATATATGGAGCGCATTTCCTCGCCCTGCGCCCCGCCGGGAGCTTCCCGCTCCCAGCCGTAGACCCGCTGCACCAGCGGAGAGATCTCCTCCGGCAGCCGGATGCTCCGGGGCAGAAACTTCCGGGTGCGCCAGAGCAGCCACTGTCCATATACCGCCTCGCTGCCCGCATCAAAGGCATCTTCCCCGGTGTCCAGCACCGCGCAGCAGGCCTGCTGCAACGGAGCGGGGCGGCTGCGGTGGTGGCGGTGCAGCCGTCCAATGCGCTGCAGCAGCAGATCCATGGGGCAAAGCTCTGTGACAAGAACGTCCAGATCAATGTCCAGCGACTGCTCCATCACCTGCGTACCCACCACGATCAGGTCGTTCCGGCACTCCGGTGCAGAGCCCTTGCCGATGCGTGCCATCAGCTGGTTTTCCCGCGCCGCGCGGTCCGGCATCAGGAACTGCGCATGGAACAGCTGCACCTCTTTGTCCGGCAGGCTTTCCCGCAGCAGCTGCGCGATCTTCTGCGCTTTTTTGACCGTGTTTACGATCACCCCTGCACAGCCGCCCTCTGCCAGCTTCCGGCGCAGCAGCGCGGGCAGCTCCGGCTCTGTGAGCGTGGTCAGCTGCACCGTTTGACCGGGTGCATCCGATGGGATGGCCGTCTGCTTTACCTCTGCGCCATTCGTCCATATCAGCAGCGGATAGCCGCAGCTGGTTTCCCACGGAGCGTCCGGGGCGGCCTTTTTCTGCTGGTAGGCCTCGACCAGCTCTGTGCGCCGCCGGGCGGGCAGGGTGGCCGACAGCAGAATGACCGGCACCTTGTACCAGCCCAGCCATTCCAGTGTCCGGTCCAGATAGCAGTTCATGTAGGTATCGTAGGCGTGGCACTCATCAATAATGACCACCTTGCCCGCAAGCCCCAGATGCCGCAGCATAACGTGCTTCTGGGCAAGTGCCGCCAGCAGCAGCTGATCCACTGTGCCAATCACGAAGTTTGCCAGCAGTACCTGTTTGTTTCCTCGAAACCACTGGTGTACCTGTACCCGATGCTCTTCCTGCGCATCTTCCTCCAGCTGCACCCCGCGCCCCTGTAACCGCAAATAGTTCTCGTTCAGTTCCGCCATGCCGTGCGCCAACTTTATAGCCTGCGGCAGCGTCTCCTCAGTCTGCGTGTCTGCCCAGCCAAGCAGCCGGGGAAAGATGCCGTTTGCCGTGGCCTGTGTGGGCAGCCCGAAAAAGACACCGCCCAGCCCGAACCGGCTGGCCATGATCTCCGCAGCGGCCAGCGCCGCCTCGGTTTTGCCCACGCCCATCTGTGCTTCCAAAATCAGAATGCCCGGTTCCGCTGCGGTATCCACAGCCTCCAGAACAGCCCTCTGCACCGCATTGGGCGCAAAGCCGAACCGCACCGCAAACTCCTGCGGGTCTGCGATGCCCGGCTGTGCCTCCCACGGAAAGGGCAGGGCCAGCTTTTCCCAAGCCCTGTCCACCCGCGCCGGGTAATCCTCCATGCTGCCCAGCTCCTCTACCGGGATCAGGGGGAAGTATTCCGTATTGCTGGCGATCCAGTCTGCCATGATCAGAAGTCCGGTCAGAAGCACTTCCTCCTGCGGGTCCAGGTCGTACAGTTCCGCCGTATCATCAAAGCCGCAGTCCTGCAAAACAGTCATGAGCAGTTCTGTCCAAAAGCTTTCCCAGACCTTTTTTTGTCCCTTGGGGTAGTAGTTGCTCTCCCAGCACTCCAACTGGTCATCGACCGCCGCGCAGCTCTGTGGCCTGCCGTGATGCGCCCCCACAATGGAGGCTAGCCCGCCGGGACAATCATTCCACAGCAGAATTGCCTCGCCCGCCCGGGCATGCGGCGACTCCCGGCGGTTCTGTTCAGGACAGTCCAGCGGCGTCAACATTTCCAGCCGCTGCCGCGCCTCCGGCAGGGTGCGCAGGATATTTGCCTGAAAGGCTACCGTAGCCTTGCCTATATCATGGATCCCGCCCAGAAACCGGGCATGCGCGAGCAACGCTTCCTCGCGCTCAAAGCCCATGGCCCGTTTTGCACTTTCCGGGAGCCACTGCCGGACCAGCCGCTCCATGATGCCCGCCGTATCCCATAGGTGCATCCAGAGCGGCAGCCACAGGCTGGTATTCTCCGGGTCCGTTTTACCAGCCAAAAGCCTTGTTTTATTCAACGTCCAGCGCATTTTTGCTCCTTTTCCGGTGTGTGCTTTCCGTGTACCGAGCATAGCAGATAATGTGTACTATAATCCGTACTTTTTGCATTTTATCTCCGCAAATGAAAAAAGCGGCACACCGGGGCGTGCCTCATCAAAACGAAAGTGTCCTTGCAAGGTAAAGAAAACTGCTATTTATGGCCCTGTTCCGCCTTCTGTTCCAAAGATACGCTTCTGCCCTTCTGCTGTCAATGACTCTGCGCCAATTCATCAAAGCTACAAAAAAACGATTTCTTTTTTGTATAAAAACCGCCCCGGCTTCCATTGCGGAAACCGGGGCGGTTCGTTCTGTTTATTGGTGTTCTTTCAGACACTCAATGCCTACCAACTGGCATTCAGTTTTTGAAGTTTTAGTCATATCTGTATTTAGAGGACTTTCCGTACACTTTTCGGAGCGATTTTTTCAGATTGACCACTGTTTCTTTGATGATTTTAGCTTCATCGGCAGAGCAATCTGCAAGCTGTTCCGTCATCCAGCTGTCGAACACCGGCTTTGCTTTTTTGATCTCGATGCAGAGCAGCTCGTCCGCTGAACAGTCCAGCGCGTTGATGATATCGATCAGCGTTTTCAGGCTGGGCACGGAGTTTCCTGTCTCGATATGGCTGATGTGCGTGACCACAACGCCGACCTCATTGGCCAGCTGCTCCTGCGTCATGCCCTTTGCAAGGCGGCAGG
>ENA-UOJF01001935-UOJF01001935.1-human-gut-metagenome-genome-assembly--contig:-P74-NODE-1935-length-12502-cov-18.344420_pt1 | contig 12502 bp, 16 predicted proteins | sample MGYA00242344_ERZ723891 | MGnify/ENA metagenome assembly ERZ723891 | reverse complement strand
TGCTTCTTGGCAAGATCGCAGCCTTTTTTCTTGGGGACTTTTTTTACAGCCCCTTATTCTATTTAGAACAGTCCTAATTTTAACCTATCAATATTAGCTCCTGATATCTGTTTGTACGAATCCATAAGATTTTGAATCATATTTAATGACGAGCGGGTCGAAGGATCAGTTACATAGTGTATTGTCGGCGAAAATTTATTATAAGAAAAAATGACTTTGGTTTATAAGCATATTACTTCTTCGTTGTCACACTCTTAACAGCCGACCATTCTCCATAATATTTAGTACCCTTTACAAGCGTATAGGAACGTACCTTAACATAGTGTTTCTTATTTGCCAAAAGCTTTGAAATCGTCATTTTGTCGGTCTTGTTGTTTGCAACATCAAGCTTCTTTGCGCCTGTAAACTTAGAGTTTGTGGCGTACTGCACCTCATAACCTGTTGCAGAGCCTTTCTGCGCCCAGTCAATAAAGAAAGCCTTTGACTTCGCTGTGAGCTTCTGTATCTTCTGCTTGGCAGGGTTTATCTTGAATGTCTTGCTGACAGTTCCGCCGTATTGTCCTTTGCCTGTTATCTTTACTGTGGCTGTTCCTACATTTTTGTTGCTTGAATATGAAACTGTGTAATCTGTGCCGCTTTTAAGCGTCTTGCCGTTGTATTTTACCTTTACGCTCTGAGTGATATTCTTTCCTGTGTATGCCTTTGTAGAAATACCTGAGATAGCTGACTTTGTAATGTCATACTTTGCGGCGGTAACATTTTTGCTGTCTGACCATGCTCCATAGTATACCTTTTCGCCAACGTTTGTGTAGGAACGTACACGAACATAATATTTATTTCCTGCTGTCAGACCGCTTATGGTGAGAGTATCAGGCTTGTTTGCGGTAAGCTTTTTAACCGTGCTGTCCTTAAAATCAGCATTTGTGCTATATTCTATCTCATATCCTGTTGCAGAGCCTTTCTGCGCCCAGTCTATGAAAAAGCCTTTGAAGCGTGTTTCAAGCTTCTGTATCTGCTGTTTTGCAGGCAGTATATCAAAGCTTGACTTTATCTCGCCGATATATGAACCTGTTCCTGTTATGGTGACTTCAACAGTGCCTACCTTTGTGTTTGCAGAATAAGTAACAGTATAGTCAACACCCTCATCAAGGACGACACTGCCATTTTTGATAACTATATTCTGCGTAACAGGCTTACCTGTGTACTCTTTGTCCTCAATACCTGAAACGGCAAGCTCGTCAATTTTTACCTGATATGTGTCATATGTAATACCATTTTCTTTTGCATACTTTTCAGCGGCACTATCCTTAGAGCAGGTCATTGAGAAGTTTTTATTAAGTGTAAGTTCTGAGCCGAAAGTATAACCAAAAGCCTCAGCGCCTATTTTCTTTACACTTACAGGTATGTATACCTTGGAAAGTGAAGTGCAGTTTTCAAAGGCATAATCGCCTATTTCTTCAACACCATTGCCAAACATCACGCTTTCAAGGGCAGTGCAGCCATAAAAGCTTTCATCGTCTATATATTTTACTGTATCAGGAATGACTACGGTTTTAATTGTCTTGTTGTTCTTAAAAGCACCAGTTATGGCACCCAAAGGGTGAGAGCTTGTAGGTTTACCCGACCAACCGCTTATGCCTGTAACAGTATAGCCGTTGACCTCAGCAGGGATAACGACATTTTCTTCCTTGCCATTGTATTCAACTATATCAGCAGTTTTATCAGCTTTTATGATATACACAAAGTTGCCATATGTTGCATAGTCAATGCTTGCAGACTTTGAGATATCATCGGCATAAGCTGATATTGGCGCAGCCACGCCTGTGAATGTCATTGTTATTGCCGCTAGTCCGGCAAGATAGTTTGTTGTTTTCATATTATTAACTTCTTTTTACAATATTTGTCTTTTATATATTAATTATTCTAAGATAAGTTCACCACCTTTCAATTGACCTCTCTACCCTATATAACAATAAAAAATCAAATTAGTAAGACTATTTTTGCAACTTTGTAGACTTGCATAAATCTATAACAGTTTCTTTGTCGAGATTGCTGGAAATTGACAATATATACCTACCATTATCCCAAATGCACGTTACATCAGTATCAGATTCAAAGAGCAAATATTCCTGACCATCGATCTCGATCTTCGTAAAATCCGTTCGCTCATTATCCATATATATCTTATGATCACCTTTGACATTCTGGTCAAATAAAATTCCTTTTTTGCCATTTGAATAAAAAACTGAAATACTATTATCTGTTTCACCATATTGAGTCTGTTCAAAACCGGCAGGCAACTTTGAAATATAATATTTTTCTTCAATAGAAGTCGGATAACCGTCGTCCGTTCCACTTTCGGTTGTTACAACACTGTGATTCGAAAAGATTTTTATTATAAAATCATATACTGCATTACGAACCGCTTCGACACTTAACGCTGAGGCAGAAAGTACGATCATTGCAACAACAACACACGCAACCCGTCGACCTGCCGTACTTATAAGATTAAAATATGGCCTGCTTTGCCGTTTAATAAGCTTCTTCATTTTCTTATTATGCTTATCACTAAATTCGTGTTCATCATTTAATGAGATCGATTCCACATCGGCATTATAATCTTCATCAATTACATCATTTAAAGCTTGTATAAACAATGTGTTTTCGTTCATATTTCTCCCTCCTTTAAAATTATCTTTTTCAGATTATTCTTTGCCGTCCAATATCGCTGCTTGGCTGCTGCATAACTGATACCAAACGAATCTGCAATTTCTTTATAGTCCATTCCCTGGACGCATACAAGATAGAGTATATCTCTATCAGTTTTATTTAATTTTCTTATGCAGCAAACCCATTGATCGTAGGAAAATTCATAGTAATCTTTGTCATTAAAGTATACATCATCTTCATAGGGCACATTTGAATTGTTATTTTTTTCTTTTGAAAGAATGTTAAATGCTCTGTTCCTAATACTAATAACAACATATTTCTGCTTTTCGTAAGAAGTTAAATTGTTAACTTTTTTGAAATTCTTCGCAACGGAAAAGAAGACCTCCGAGACACATTCCTCTGCAAGGCTTTCGTTTTTTAGTATATTATAAGCAATTATGTATGCTTTACTTTTACATTCTTTATACAGTATCTCAAAAGCTGAGATATCGTCATCGTCATCGATCAATGCCATACACACGCCAAGCATTTTATCACATCCTATATACTTTATAATGTATCAAGTATAACATTATTTATGTATAAATTCAAGGGGGGGTGTTTTGTAGAAGTAAAATCTTTTTAATTGTGAAATATTTGTTAACATCAACACGGAAGTTGAAATAGCCAAATATCATCTATCATTGACGTTGTGAATTTGAATGTAACCGTCAAACCCTCCGCATCTACCACACCGATGACTAAAGAAGTATAATAAACTTCAAGCAACTCCATAGAGTAAATTACCCAATCTCAAAAAGTCTATAGAGCTGCTTAGACCAAATTAGATGTGGAGATAAAGATAATGAAAACAACGATCGCAACGGTAAAGAACGAATTTCGCCTGACCGAATGGTCAGCCCAGATCCAGGCACAGAAAAGCAGCGGACTTAAAGTGCATAAATGGTGTGAAGAAAACGGTGTCAATGTTAATACCGTGTACTTGAATTTTGTTCCGATTATTTCGCTGCTCATTTGTTTTTCAAATCCTTGCCTTTAGGTTCGTATCTAAAATATGTAATAGAACATTATTGATACTTATTAAGACGCATTTGACTAATCTGGAAAATAAATTCCCATTTCATCTTGGTTAAAATCGTATCGTGATATGCTTTCTTCATCTTCAGTTGTACTGTCAAATACTCGAATAGATGATATTTTATCTGTCTGTTTATTATCAAAATGCAGACAAATAAAAGCATCGAAACGCCTTAGTTGAATGCAAATAGTATCATTGACCTCCCATGCGGCTAACAAATTAGAATATGAAGGAGTATATCGTTCTATAAATTTATCCATATTCTTCACAGCTTCCGGATCCTCCAGAAACTCATTGGAAAATATAGTTTCAAGCTCTTCTCGGTCTTTATTATGCATCGCCCCGAAAAATGTGTTTAAAATATCAGATTCGGTTTCACATCCGGGGTAATATATTCCGGCAAGCAGATCTCCGCCGCCTGCTCCTCTCTGATCTTCCTCACATTCTTCAAAAATCAAGCTGTATACGCCTTGGGCAGACGGATCAGTTTCCTGCTGTACCCACTCAGTCCATGTTAATGAATAGCATTTTTCAGTAGTCTTAATTACACAGATCGACCATACACATTTTGCCTGCAAATCAGAAAAAGATTCTGATGACTGATTTTCATAAACTATCTCTAAATTGTCACCCTCAAATATATTAAATATGTATTTGATACCTTCATCAATATCAGGCTGTAATTTCAAAGTCTGCTCTGAAAAAACGCTTTTAAAAAGTTCAGCATCGTTGGTCTCCAAGGCTTGTATCAGAACATCCGAAGTATTTTTCGTTGAGGTTTGATCGATAATTAATTTATCATCATTTTCTATTGAACTTTGGCTATCGTTTAATATAATACAGCCTGTAGAACTCGCCACCAGTAAAAAAAAGCAAAACGGATAGTATAAGTTTTTTCATAATTAATCACTTTCATTAATCCGGCAAATAAATTCCCGCATTTTCTTCCGATAAATTATAATCACCGATAGTCTTTTCATCGTCTATCTCGGCAAATTTTAAAAAAGATATTTTATCCGTTTGTTCCTTGTCAAGTCTAAAACAAAAACATATCGGAGTATCATTTTTCATGGACGTAATATAAACGGTGATATTTCCATCATCAATTTCCGTCCAGCCTTCGTGAAGTTCTCGCATTGGCTGACAGTAATCAAAAAAGCGATCTATTTCATCGTCCGTTACGCCTGAAGCCAGCATATTGTCAGAAAGCAGCTCACGAAATCTTTCTATGCGATCGTCATGATTTTTTTGCTGATAAATGTTTTTCCAAAGAGTAAACGCCATATCACTTTCCTCGGAATTAGCAGGATACACTACCCCTGCAACAAAAAGATCTTCACCTCCCTGATCTAGTCCAGCATCCGGCCAAATCTGGAGTTTCATGCTGTAGACTCCTTCTTTTTCCTTATCTTTTTCATTTATCGTCCACGCATTCCAAGTAAGCTTATAGTAGTTTTCTGTTGTTTTAAAAACGCATACCGGAGAAACAATACATCTTTCACCACCGCTCGAATATTTATTTGAGCTTGAATTATTCTGCGTAACTTCAACAAATTCGCCTTCATATATGCTGAGCATATATCCGATCCCTTCATCCAGATCCGGACAAAGATCTTTGGCACGAACAGAAAACAGATTTTTGATTGCATCCGCATCGTTATTTTCCAAAGCCTTTATTACTGTTTCTGAAACACTCACATTCTCCGTCTGATCAATAACGAGATCACCTTCATAATGGCTGTTCAATTTTTCTACAACAGAACAGGACATTAGGCTTAACATCAATATTACGGACATTGTGCAGCAAAGCAAGTTTTTAAATTTTAACATAATATTCTCCTTACCAAGTCAGAGTTACAATGTATGAACCCGAATCTTTTTCTGGAATATCCCATTCGACTTCTCCTGCATTAAATTCTCTGAAAGAATCTAACATTATATCTTTGTTTTCTCCAAAGCTCGAAAAATCTATAGTAGTTACGGCTTGGAGATCCTCAGCTTTAACATTCTAAACCAACGGATCAAAACCCGTTATCCACCATTGTAATTCATCTGGTTCATGTTTATACAGCTGCTCATCATCACTGAAGATTCCATCCCCATTAGAATCATGATATAATTCAAGAGTCATATCAACAGAATATTCTCTGTTAACTTCGGCATAAAGATATGAGTATTCACCATTTTCCATAATATAATTTCCATACTCATCAATTTCTCCATCTTTCACCTGATAAATACCTGTTTCAGCGCCTGCTCCAAGGTTCATATAGTCGCCATTCCATGACCATATTATAAATTCTTCTCCTTCATCTTTGGATTTATCACCGTCAAGATCTTCCCAAAAAATCTGAGATTGATGAACATCTACGGTTATTTCACCGCCCGAAGCTTTGTTAACCGCAGCTCGGAAAACATCGTCATAGCCTGTGGTATAATGTGCATATTGCTGCAAACAATCAGGTCTCATATGATAGATACCATCATCATCCATATCTGCACCCAACGTCAAGTAGAAAAATCCTGTTGTCATATCTGCAACAACATTCAATCCAGGAATATATGAAGACAAAATCGGATGCTTTCTCACAAATACTGCAGCGATTGTTCCTAATTCCGCAATTTTCTTTATCAGCCAGACACCACCTATCTGATAAAATATTCCAACTGCAAAGGTTACGAAATTCCTGAATCCTTCACTATGAATTTATTTACCTATAAAATTAAAAAAATCAAAAGCTAAAATTTTATTTCATAAATCTTTACACCATTCACAAGCTGAATCAATCCACTCTTTAGCTTTTTCCAACCAGCTCTTTTCGCATTCGGGTTTCAGGTATTCATACTTATCGTAAAAATCATCTTTGCTATTATTAATAACATCAGCGACATCGCCGTCAATACGCACAACATATTCCTATTATTTTATTGCCAAATGTTCTATTTTTTATTAATATAAATTATTTTATCAGGATCAACATTTTTCAAAAGATATTCTGACATTATTTCAAATCCGTCCATAAGAGTTTCAACAGCAAAATGCTCAGAGTTCACATAAATTAAAATTTTTTCATTAACCCCTAATCTAGTATCATTAATTATCCATTTTATCTTTGTTATTTCTGAAACATCCACACTATATTTGAATCCTAAAATCTTCCTAACGGTTATTTTGCTGCCACTTACTACAATTTTTAATTTTCTTATCCACAATAATGAAATAGCTATTGGAATAAAAATGAATAATATTGTTGAAATATACATAGGGAAATGCGGAGGATTACCAAAAATCGTATACATTACGTTTAAAACAATGAAAAAAGCAGTTATAAAAACTTCACCTTTATAAATCTCTGACGGTATCTTCACAGTAAATTTCGATTTTGATTTCATTGATCAGACCTCCTTCATTTCTTATTAATTTTGTAACAACTCTCTCCATTCGTCATACCATTCCTTAATCCTATCAAAAAAACCACTTACTATATTTCCAATGCACCTCCAGGAAGTCCTGAAATTACACCATTTCTAATTGTTTTATAATGAAATTTTTTAATACTTCCCTGTTTTAATTTTGTTATTACCATTTTAAATGAAGCATCATAGCTATTTATGCCTGAAAGTCTTTTGAACACCTGAATTTTTTTCGAAAGAGTTTTTGAAAGCTTTCCAGTAATTTTACTTAAAGCAAAACTAAAAAAAGCCGCTGTTCCTGTGCTTAAACCAGTATCAAATAATATTTCAAAAGTCGATCGTTTTTGTGCCCCAGTGATATTTTCAAGATTTTCGCCAAAAAACGTTGATATTGCCGCCTCTGCTGAACAAGCATCAATTGGATTAGTAAGCAATAATAAAACACCGCCAGCAAAACCGCCTATCGCTGATCCAATATATGATTGCCAGTTACCAGCCCAATCGCCTGTTATCGCACATGAAATAATATCACTAATTAATTGACCTGAAACGCCTACGATTGCTCCAACTACACCAACAGCAATTACTGGAATTGCCGTTCCAAATGTCGAAATACTCAATATAACAATACCGACAACAATGACAATAGTCACAAACACACTAACTATTGACTGCCAATTTTCCTTGCACCACTCACAAGCACTATCCCATTTCTCTTCCAACCAGCTTTTTTCAATATCCGGTTTTAAGTATTCGTACTTATCATAAAAATCATTCTTGCTCTTATTAATAGCGTCAGCCGCATTTTAGTCAATAGCCACAACATCGGAAATGTATTCATTAATATTTTCTTTCAATGACTCAAGTGATTTAATTTTGTCCTCTTGGGTCTGCGTTGATGATTTTATCGAGCTGATAACATCATCAACATCACATATGCTTTCATCCATGGAAAGCACTTTTGATTTCAGTGATTTCTAATCAGCATTATCATTAATAAATAAAGGGTGATAATATTTTACGGCATATTCAGGATCATTTTTTATTATTGATGTAATGTTATTTTTTATTGCTTTGCAATAATCATTTCCTAATTTATAGTGTATAGTATTGACAAGGTGCAAAACCATTTTCAATAGTGCCATATGTTTTCTAAGTTCAATTATCTGTTTGCTTTTTATGTGTTTAGTGGTTCGCATCTTCTCATAGTTTAAACCTCGATACAGTATTTCAAATAATAAATATTCCATCTCATCTCACCTTAATTGGTTTTTTCCAAAAATTCATCTGATACGCTCTAATTATATGGAAATGATAAATGAGAAACTTGTTTTACTCTACATCCTAATGCCGTTAGAGTGCGGAGTAATATCAACACATTTTCTTTGTAATCCTTGCTACATTCAAACCAATAATCTGCCCCTTGGTCCACAGAAGCAAAATAGGCTATTAATATTCCTTCTTTAATATATTTTTGAGGCTGACTAATGATAGATGTTGCTAAAAAATCCGTCCAATTAACCTTATTATCAAAATAATATATCATTGACTCGCACGCACAATCAAAATGATTTATATTTATTTTCGCATCGCTTAATCTCAAAAAAATATTAAATGGGTCATTAATGATTTCTGATTTTTCTAAGATTACATTTGTATCAACTATTTGAGAAAGATATTCTTCCGGCAATCTGTAACCATGAAAAAATATCTTTTTTCCTTTAGAAAAATCATATAAAAACTCGTTTAATACCTTGGCAGCAGAAATATTTTCATTAATGTCCGAAGTCCAAAAAACAATTGAATCTTTATCTATTCTATATTTTACAAATACTTCATTATTGTATCTCATAATGACTAATCCTCACTAAGAAAATAATTTGATATGACACGAGATATACTCGAATCAATTATTGGAGATAAAGGAACATGAGCTTTACTTCCAAACAAAGAAGGAAAATGATAATGTAAATATCTTGACACGTCAAATTCAATTCTAAATGACTTAGAATTATAACTTGAAAAATTTATTGAAATACCCTTAGGATTTGTTGTCGTATAAGATGTTATTTTACCATAATTAGCATTAGAAGTTTTGCCAATTCTAAATAACTCTTTTGCTTTTGAAAGCCAGGAAGAATTTTTTAATAGTGAACCAAAGGCTTTAGAAAAGCCATAGCTAGCCCCTGCAAATGCACCAGAAAAAGCAGCATTGAAAAATACCTCGCCTAACGAAATATCTTCACCTTTAATTAATATATCTCCTAAATCGCTAATTAGCGAGGAACCCAAGCCCGATGCTGCATCAATAAGCATAGTTTTGCCAAGTCCTAAAGCGGCTTTTCCTCCGGCAGACAACCCAAATCCCATTCCTCCTGAAATAATTCCTGCAATAGCTCCTGAAAACGCTCCGTTTTCAAAGCCATCCAAAACGAACCTCCTGTAACAGCAGAAATAATACCGCCGAAAAGACCTCCTATGCCTGTGCCGAACAATGCGCCTAATGCCATAGCACCCAATATACCACCGACACCGGTGGCTACTAAAATCACAGCCGCAATAACTATTACTATTGTTATAGCAGCTTTCCAATGCTCTTTACACCACTCGCCGACTTTTTTTGCAGCCGTCTTTGAATTTCTCCCAACGGCTTTTTTCACATTCGGGCTCATGTAGTAGTACTCGTCGTAAAAATCGTCTTTGCTCTCAATAATAGTCAGAGTTTATACAGTTGTATTTTACTACAACTCCTAATAGTATCTAAAAGCTGTGAGACTTTTTCTTAGTTGCTTGGCAATTTTACACCTCCGTAAGTATATTGGTTAAAGATTCATTAATGGCATCATTATTTCCCAATATACTTCCATATCGGATACTTCAAGATTTTCTATGTCATCTTCCCCATTGAGGAATAGTGGTACTTTGTAACCCACACATTTATTGTGAGGCAAAACAAAATTGCCATTTGCCTCAAACCATTCATTGAAGAACTCAGACGCCAAGCAAGCGTCATGATATTGCGGTATCTCACTATCATGAAAATTCACAAAGTTTTCCTCAGTGTTAAGAATCTCTCCTGTACCTGGTTCAAATATCAAGACTACATCTCTTTGCGTATCCAGTGCAAAATTTCTGCCTAACCAATCATATCCGAATACCTGTATGCCATTTTTGAATTTAGGGAAAGCTCTCTTGAGTATCTCGTTCCACTTTTTTACATCATTTTTGTTGTGTATACGATACAAACCATTCAAAAATGTTTCTCCGCCATAAATGTCCATAAATCCAGACATATCGGTCACATTATTTTTGTTTTCAACACCTACAAAATCATAAAATTTCTCAAACATCTCTTTTTACCACCTTATAAATTTTTTTGATCTACCATTTTAAAATTTCTTAAAACTGTCCCATAATCCAAATTTTTTATTAAATATGCTATCTGGCTTCCTAAACTTCGATTTACACTTTTATCTAATGGGTTCATATTATGGATATCATCTATTCCACCAAGTTGTAAATCAATAGTGTGATCGACATCTTGTGTCTTTAAAACTGAATTTTCTCCATACTCATTCTTGTATTTTTTTGAAGCGGATGTGCTACAACGTTCTGGAATCGTTTTTGCTGTATCAGCTTTAGATAACGCTTTACATTTTGCATCAGCTTCTGCTCGTTGCCCTGGTGTCCAATCCTCTTTATATGATAGCTCTGCATCATATGCGCCGTCATCATTTTTTATCAGCTTACAATTCGAATTATGAACCCAAACTCCATTTTCGCCAACAAAGTAAGTATGGAAATCCTCCACCTGGAAATTATACACCTTAACAGGTTTATCTGTCAACTCGACATTAAATTTTTCAACTAAAAGAACATTTCCGTTTACATCAAGAAGTTCATCACCAACTATTAGTTCAGAAATTAATCTCCAATTAAGATCTATTAATCGCCAATGCCAAACTTTTCTCTATATTCCATGTTTGTAGCAAACAACTCGTCAAATGGAACTATTGATTTTGACGCAGTTTCAATGTTAACTTCTTCGGACCAAAGAAACGGATATATTAAAATGGCTTTATCAAATTCCACATTCTTTGCAGATTCTCTCCAATTTGTCCACCTCATTGAACTATAAAATTCATCTATATTCCCCTGAGCGAGCCAGGCAATAAATTCAGAGTATCTTAACTCAAGGTCTTCCCAATCCAAAGTATCAGGAGCAAAATACCACACATCGCCTATGCCCTCATCAAATTTGCCTGAATTGATCGCAAATATACCGCCCACAACATCAGTGGCAACGATAAGCATTTGTTTGACCCTCTCAGGTGTACCGTTTTTAGACAGCAAATTTATTTTAGATATGCCTACCCTATCAGATGTATCACCGCCATAAAGTCTTATCCAATCATCAAATACAACTCCTGATGTGTTCAGCATGACAGCACCCATAGCAGACGCAGAAGTTACTCTAAGCATATCACATATTTTAGCACTGTCTGACCCAGCACCATTAAATATCGTTACTTCTGTCTGTGACGTTTCAAACATTTCCTTGATCTCTAACCACAATTTATTATTTTCCTGCATTTTCATTAACCTCCATTAATCAACAATTATTATTTCAAATGTACCCCCATCGGGGAGACCCCTTAGTTTATGCCCAATAAAAGAACCTGAACCTCTATTATCGGATCTTTTGATTGCACGAACATGAGCCCCTTTGCCTCCTTCTTTACACATTGCAAAAGGATACTCATCCAAATCCTTACCTGGAACTTTGCTAATTGCCTTTAGTGACGCTTTTATATTAGATTTTTCTCCACTTCTATTTATTGTAAGTTCCCTCGGCTGACCATTTTTTATTGCATCCTCAATGTGTTTTGCAGACTCTGGATACTTTTCTCTTGATAATGTAATTTTGTAATCTGCGTTATGTACAAATATTCTAAACTCACCAACATGATAAGTATGAAAATCTTCTACCTCAAAATTATAAACCTTAACATGTTCATCTGTCAATTCGACATTAAATTCTTCAACTAAAAGAACATTTCCGTTTACATCAAGAAGTTCATCACCAACTATTAGTTCTCCTGCTTTGATAAAGCCTTGATTTTTTACATAGAACGGGTGGTCAACAGTTGTAACGATTTCTTCACCGTTCACAGTGAGATGAACAAGCGTTGTTACCTCTCTTATGTAGGTTTCAAGAACAGTTTTCGGAGAAGTTTCCATTGTTTCAGGGTCTGTTGAAATGACTTTATCTCCTGACTTTATCTTTTCTATGGCAACCATTCCTGCTACAGCCATGACAAGAGTTCCAGCAACGAAACA
>ENA-UOJF01001919-UOJF01001919.1-human-gut-metagenome-genome-assembly--contig:-P74-NODE-1919-length-12588-cov-13.447219_pt1 | contig 12588 bp, 15 predicted proteins | sample MGYA00242344_ERZ723891 | MGnify/ENA metagenome assembly ERZ723891 | reverse complement strand
TGATCAGTGTTATCATTATATACAATGTAAATCCTTTGATAAAGAGGGACTTTCATCAGTATAATCTACAAAAAAGTTAATTAAAAAAATTAAAAAAATTCATCCGGATATAATTCAAATACATAATATTCATGATCATTGGTTAAATTATAAATTGTTGTTTGAATATTTAAATTCAACAGATATTAAAGTTGTATGGACATTCCATGATTGTTGGGCTTTTACAGGTCATTGTTATCATTTTATAGAGCAAAACTGCATGAAATGGAAAACAGAATGTAACCATTGCATCCGTAGAAATAAATTTGTAGATCGTTCTCAAGAGAATTATCTATTAAAGAAGAAACTCTTTATGGGTAATAAGAATTTAACCATTGTTCCATGTTCTGAATGGATGGCAGATTTTGTAAAGGAATCTTTCTTAAAAGATAAGCGTATTCAGGTTATTCATAATGGGATTGATTTAAGTGTCTTTAAAGTAATTCCAAAAATAAAAAAGAGAGATGGAAAATTTCGAATCATTGCTGTTTCAAACGTGTGGTTACCCTATAAAGGAATATATGATGTCTTTAAGCTTCGAGTATTGCTTACAGACGAATATGAAATAACAATAGTAGGTCTTTCTAAAGAGCAGCTAAATAAATTACCTATGGGTATTAGAGGAATACAACGAACTCAAAATGTACAGGAGCTTGTTAAACTTTATAACGAGTCAGATGTTCTTATTAATCCAACATATGCAGATACGTTTCCGACTGTTAACCTTGAATCTCTTGCATGTGGGACTCCTATAGTTACGTATAATACGGGAGGAAGTCCTGAAGCTATAGATGAAAAAACAGGGATTGTTGTTGAACAAGGGAATATTGATGCTATGGCTGCGGCTATCCGACAATTAAAAGAGTCTCCTCTCTCTTCTAAAGATTGTAGAATGCGGGCAGAGGAATATTTTGATAAGGATAAATGTTTTAGTGAATACATTAAATTATACGAGAATTTGATATAAAATAATTTATTTATAGCTGATAATTTTAGGAACATTGTGCTTAGATTAAATACGAAATAAAATGAACATATTATTTCTAACAATGACCCCTGCTGTGAAGAATATTCAGGCAAGCGGAATATATAATGACCTGATGAGGAAGTTCCGAGATGAGGGCCATTCTGTCTATATTATCTATCCAAATGAGCGCAGATCTGGTTTACCTACTACTTTGGTAAATGAGAATGGCGTTCAGTGTTTAGGTGTGCGTACATTTAATGTACAGAAGACAAATGTAATAGAAAAAGGAATTGGGCAACTTTTACTTGAGAGTCAATTTAAATCTGCATTAAAAAAGTATTTTCAAGGTATAAAGTTTGACTTGATTCTTTATAGTACTCCTCCAATTACTTTTAATAATGTGATTAAATATTCAAAGAAAGTTTCAGGAGGGGCAGCCATTACTTATTTGTTATTGAAAGATATTTTCCCTCAGAATGCGGTTGATTTGGGAATGATGAATAAAGAGGGGATAAAAGGAATCCTTTACAAAATGTTCCGTAAGAAAGAGGAAGAACTGTATCGTATTTCAGATTATATTGGCTGTATGAGTCCGGCTAATGTGGAGTATGTATTGAAACATAATCCTTCAGTAAACCGGTCGAAGGTTGAGGTTGCTCCAAATTCTTATGATATACCTGCTATCTCTGAAACTACAGATAAGGATGCTATTCGTCGTAAATATAACCTTCCTACAGACAAACCTATTTTTATTTACGGTGGTAATATGGGGAAACCTCAGGGTATTCCGTTTTTAGTAGATTGTATGAAGGCAGTAAAAGACCGTGAGGATTGTCATTTTCTTCTTGTGGGAGATGGTACAGAATATCCAAAATTAGAAGCTTTTGTTAAAGAAACAAGACCAAAGGCGGTATCTGTTTTTCGCAGATTACCCAAAGATGATTATGACGCATTGGCTGCTGCTTGTGATATCGGTTTGATATTTCTTGATTATCGTTTTTCTATACCCAATTATCCGAGTCGGTTACTTCCTTATTTGATGGGGAAGAAACCAATTATTGCAGCTACAGATCCCAATTGTGATACAGGCCCTATAGCTGAAGCCAATGGATATGGTTTTTATTGTCCTAGTAATTCTGTAGAGGACTTTGTAAAGGTTGTTGATAAGATGCTTGTTTCTGATAGGAAACAAATGGGTGAAAAAGGTTATCAATTCTTCTTAACAAATTATACTATAGACTGTACATATAATACGATTGTTAAACACTTGAAATAATATTTTTATGTACAAACATTTCTTCAAGCGTCTGATTGATTTTATTTTGGTTTTTTGTGTCCTATTGGTGATCTGGCCCATTCTGCTGATCATTACGGTGTGGTTACACTTTGCCAATAAAGGGTCTGGAGCTTTCTTTACCCAAGACAGGCCGGGAAAGAATGGGAAGATCTTCAAGGTTATTAAATATAAGACGATGACGGATGAACGGGATGCGGAAGGGAATTTATTACCGGATGCAGATCGGCTGACCAAGGTGGGCCGGTTTGTCCGTTCTACCTCGATCGATGAACTGCCTCAGTTGATCAATGTCCTGAAAGGGGATATGGCACTGATAGGGCCGCGTCCGTTATTGCCTCAGTACTTACCCTTATATAGTCCGGAACAGGCTCGTCGCCATGAAGTTCGTCCGGGAATTACTGGATGGGCTCAGGTTCATGGACGGAATGCCATATCCTGGACAAAGAAATTTGAATATGATGTATGGTATGTTGATCATTGTTCTTTGTGGTTAGATATAAAGATTATATTTTTGACTATTAAAAAGGTATTTGCCAGAGAAGGTATATCTTCTAAGACAAGTTCTACAATGGAAGCTTTTACTGGAGAAAATTAAAATGAAAAATATTGCTATATACGGATTTGGAGGTTTTGGAAGAGAGATTGCTTGTGTTATAAAAGCAATTAATCAGAATTGCCCAACATGGAATTTAATTGGCTATTTTGATGATGGACATCAGCCAGGGGAAAAGAATAATTATGGAGTAGTTTTAGGTGGAATAGATGCTCTCAATAATTATTTGGAACCGTTAGCCATTGTTATAGCTATAGCAACACCCTCTATCGTTCAAAAAATAGTTGAAAAAATCCATAATAAACAGATTTATTTCCCAAACATAATTGCCCCGAACGTGTTATTTTTTGATAAGGAAACTGTTAACATGGGGATTGGAAATGTGATTACATTTGGAGGACGTATCAGTTGTAACGTTTTAATTGGTAATTTCAATTTGATGAATGGCTGTGTCTCGTTGGGCCATGATGTAAAAGTTGGAAATTATAATATGTTTCAGCCAGAAGTTCGTATCTCTGGAGAAACGGTTATTGGAGATAGTAATTTTTTTGGTGTTCGTTCACTTGTTTTGCAAGGGTTAAAAGTTGGAAATCAAGTAAAAATAGGAACATCAAGCGTTGTGATGAGGAAGACAAAAGACGGAATGACGTATTTTGGTAATCCTGCAAAGATCATGAAAATAGATTAGAATAAATATAAAAATACAAATATTATGGAAGATAAATTTATCGAACAATTAAAAGAGGTTTTGGAAATTGAAGATCGTACTTTATCCATGAGTGACAAATTTAGAGACTATGATGAATGGGATTCTTTGGCTTATCTTTCTGTAATTGCCATGATGGATGAAGAATATGATGTTCAAATAGAAGAATCAGAATTTAAAAAATTACAAACAGTTGGGGATTTATATTCAGCTGTTATAAAGAAATAAAGGTTATGGCTTTTTTAGAATATAAAGATGTTGGTATTTCTGCAATGGCAGCGGCTGTACCACACACAATCATCAATAATTATGAATATACTCAATATTTTCCTGCAGATCAAGTGAAAGAGGTCGTAGATAAAGTAGGAATTTATGAAAGACGTTTTGCCGATGAGTCTACTTGTTCGTCAGATTTGTGTTTCGCTGCTGCTGAAAAATTGATTGCAGATAACCATATTGATCGTTCTGAAATAGATCTTTTGGTCTTTATTTCACAAACGCCCGATTATCGGATGCCTGCAACTTCTGTTATTTTGCAAAATCGTTTACAGCTAGCTAATTCGACGATTGCTTTTGATATTAATTTAGGGTGTTCCGCATTCATGTATGGCTTGAGTGTAGTGTATGCTATGATGCAGCAGACAGGTTTGAGAAAAGCGTTGATTTTAGATGGAGAGACCCGTTCAAAGGTTTATTCTCCAAAAGATAGACGTACAGCTTTTCTTTTTGGGGATGGAGGTGTAGCCGCATTAGTAGAGCGTAATGAACGATTCGGGAATAGTTTCTTTTCTTTGAATTCAGATGGCTCACGAGAGGGATTGATCAAAATTGACGCAGGGGGATATCGAAAAATGAGTTCTGCGGAGACTGTTAAAGAACGAGTTGTCGATGAATATGGAAATATTCGCAGTGAAGAACAGGGATATATGCATGGAGGAGATGTCTTTAATTTTGTGATTAGAGAGATTCCACGGGATATCAAATTTTTGTTGGAGCGTACTAATACAAATAAAGATGATTTTGATTATATAGTCTTTCATCAAGCAAATAATTTTATCAATTCGTACATTGCAAAAAAGATGAAATTAGACACCTCGAAGATTCCTTCAACTATTGCCAAATATGGAAATACCTCTTCAGTATCAGTTCCTTTAACAATTGTGAGTGAGTTAAAAGACAAGCTGAATGGTAATCATAAGCTATTGTTAAGTGCATTTGGGGTAGGCATGACTTGGGCTACAGCTATAGTTAATTTTAATAATTGTAAAATTAGTGATATTGTAGAAATATGACCCCGTTTGATTTAATTGGGAAAATAGTTTGTATAACAGGAGCTTCTTCTGGAATAGGTCGCCAATGTGCAATTAGTTGTAGCCAGATGGGAGCTACTGTTGTATTGATAGCTCGTAATGAAGGACGTTTGCAAGAGACATTATTAGCTATGAACAATCCTGAAAGGCATTTGATTAAAAGTGTGGATTTGACGGATTATGCTAAAGTTGAGAGAATTGTTAATGAGATAGTTGAAGAAAAAGGACGTATTAATGGTGTATTGCATTGTGCCGGTATTTCAACAACATTACCTTTAAAATTGGTGAATCCTGATAAGCTGGAAGAATTTTTTAAGGTAAATGTTTTTTCTGCATATAATCTAACACGAGAAGTTTGTAAAGTGGGGCATTTTGCCAAAGAAGGAGGCAGTATCGTTTTTTTCGCATCAGTCATGGGAAATGTTGGGGAAAGTGGAAAATCTTTATATAGTATGACAAAAGGTGCACTGATTGCTGGTTCTCGTTCTTTAGCATGTGAATTAGCGAAGAAACATATCCGTGTTAATACCATATCTCCTGGCGTGATTATCACTCCCATCAATCAGAATTTACCTCATATTGCAGATCCGGAAAAAAGATCATTATTAGAGGCACGTCATCTTTTGGGATTCGGAGCAACTGAAGATATAGCAAATGCCTGTATTTATTTATTATCAGATGCCTCACGGTGGGTAACAGGTATTGATTTGTGTGTGGATGGAGGTTATACAGCTCGATAAGATAATATGTTTGTAAAACAGATTATAAATCATATTTATAATTCTAATACATTCATTTTGTATACAGAAGCGAATAAAGATGCTTGGATCGTGGATGCAGGTGATACAGAAGAAGTATTAAAATGGATGATTGAACATGATAAAGTATTGAGAGGCGTTTTATTAACTCATTCTCATTTTGATCATATTTATGGATTAAATCGTTTATTGAACTATAATCCGGATATTCCAGTTTTTACATCTATAGAAGGTAAAGAAGGATTGTATTCAGATAAATTAAATTTTTCAAGATATCACCATACTCCATTTATTTTTGAAGGCTCTAATATTATAATTATGGGAGAAGGTGAGAGTATTCCTTTATGGCCTGATTTAGATGCTTCTGTTTTGAAAACTCCAGGACATGATTGGAGTTGTTTGACATATGAAATAGGAGATTCTCTTTTTACGGGAGATGCTTATATTCCAGGATTAAAAGTAGTAACAACTTTCCCTAAAAGTAATAAGATGGAAGCTCTTGTTTCTGTACAACGTATAATAAATATACCCCAAATAAAAACAATTTATCCTGGGCATGGGGACATTTTAATTAAGAATTAAATAAATCAATAATGAATAAAATAATTTACCTCTGTCTCGCCCACATGAGCGAAGAGGGTTGGGAACAGAAATATGTAAAGGAAGCGTTTGATACCAACTGGGTGGTACCCATGGGACCGAATGTGAATGCTTTCGAACAGGATTTGCAGAATTTCGTCAACCATAATGCGGATGGAAGTGAGCTGGATCGGAAAGTGGTTTGTTTGTCTGCCGGTACAGCGGCTGTTCATCTAGCCCTGATTGGTTGTGGTGTGAAAGCTGGTGATGAAGTGCTTGTGCAGAGTTTTACGTTTTGTGCTTCTTCGCATCCGATCACGTATTTAGGAGCGAAACCGGTATTTGTGGGTTCGGAAAAGGAAACCTGGAATATGGACCCGGTGCTTTTGGAACAGGCTATCTTGGATCGGAAGGAGAAAACAGGTCGTTATCCGAAGGCGATTGTCCCGGTTGCGTTGTACGGTATGCCGTATCGGATTGATGAGATCTGTGCCATCGCCGATAAATATGGTATTCCGGTTGTAGAGGATGCTGCCGAGGGTATGGGTAGCCGGTTTAATGGTCAGGTATTGGGCACGTTTGGCAAGTTCGGCGTATTGAGCTTTAACGGAAATAAGATGATTACGACTTCGGGCGGTGGTGCTTTGATCTGCCGGGATGCTAAGGAAGCCAACGACATGATGTGGTATGCTACCCAGGCGCGTGATGCTTATCCTTATTATCAGCATTCGGCCATCGGGTATAATTATCGAATGAGTAATATTTGTGCCGGTATTGGTCGTGGACAGATGACGGTCTTGAATGATCATATCGCTCATCATAAGCATGTGCAGGCCCTGTATAAGGAATTGCTGAAGGAGGTTCCGGGTGTTCATTTGCATGATCAGCCTGAGGATAAAAAGTTTGATGCTAATTTCTGGCTTTGTGCCGCTACCTTAGATCCGGAAGTGAAGATCATCGGACAGGAGAATGCCTATAAGGAAGTCATTAAGACGGCGGTGGGCGGTGCTGCCGGTGTGATCCATGCGGTTGATTCAGCAACTACCGATTGCCAGCCGAATGATAATATCGAAGCACTCCGAGTCTATATGTTGTCGAAGAAGATAGAGGCAAGACCGGTATGGAAGCCGATGCACAAGCAGCCGGTTTATCAGGGCTCATCCGTTTATACGAATGGGGTAGAAGAAGATATCTTCAAGAAAGGTTTTTGTCTGCCTGCCGGTCCGTGGGTAACAGATGAGGATGTTCGGTATATTGTGGATACAATCAAGGAAGCGATTGTTAAGTAATGATTGAACTGTGCTGTTTTAAATTAGTCGGATGTTAGTTTTACCGGTTTAAAGATGTAATATGGGCATATTCAAGAAAAGAAATCTTTATGCACTTTCTGATATATTGAAAGGGTTGCATAGTGCGATAAACAGTACACAGGAGATGTTGCAGGCTCAGCAGATTCAGAACCTGTCTAAGTTTTGGAAGGCTGAAGACGGCTCTCCTGTATCGTTGAATCTGAAGGTGGGCAACCAATTGTTGAATGTGCCGTTGATGCCGCTGGTCTCGCATAGCCATTTGGAAATGGAGGATGTGGAAATAAAGTTCAAGGCACGGGTCGGTGATGTTGCCGACCATTCCCTGACTAACAAAATGGACAATAATCAGGTGCTGACTCATTCGGAGTTGTTGATGCAAATGGAAGGCATTAAGGCTTCGGATGATGATGTGATGGAAATTTCTATTCGGTTTAAGCAGAAAGATACTCCTGAAGGGGTGGCCCGTTTGGCTAACGAATATAATAAACATATTTAATATCATAAAAACAGTAAAGTTATGAAAGAGGAAAAGAAAATGCCTCAAGCAGAGGAAACGGAATTGCAAAAAGGTAAGATGAAAGTCGGAGATGTCTTTTATGATGTCCAGGTAGATAAGGATGGTAACCTCATCCTGCCGGAGGAGATGCGGCAGATTATGGATGCGGGAATGGCTGTTATGAGAAATGCTGCGGGAAAAAGTGACTCGGATGAGCAATCTCAAAAGGTTGAGGATAAGCAGGACAATGACGGAGCGGATGATAAAAAAGTAGTAAAGGACGGTGTAGCTGATAGTTTCAAGGGACTGCCGATGAGAGAGCTGATAGGTGCCCCTCTGTTTGCTGCTGCTGAGGCTCAGGAAAAGTTAGCTTCTATAGCATGGGACTATTATCAGAGAATTGCTTATGAGGATGTGAGTAAGGATACACAAACTCGTTTGCTAAAGTTTAATTTGGAGAGACCGGTGATCCAGGACGGTGTCGCTTCAACGCAGACGGTTCAGGTGAATGCTCCGTTTATAGGATTGGTTCCTATTCCGTCTCTGTTGGTTGATCGGGTTGATGTGGATTTCCAGATGGAGGTTACGGATACAAATAAAACAACGGATACCGTAAGTACAGATACTTCAACGAATATTTCATCTAAATGGTTTGGGGTTAATGTCGGGATTTCAGGTAAGGTCACTACTTCACGTGAGAATACCCGCACGACTGACCAGACTGCCAAATATCAGGTACATGTTTCGGCTAGTCAGCAGCCTCAGACAGAAGGTTTGTCCAAGCTGATGGATGTCATGGCTTCATGTATAGAGCCGGTTCCCACAAATTCTAAATAAGAAAAGTGATCTTTTGTCGTTATGCGGACGGAATATCTGATATCTGATTATAGAAATGCCCAAATACTTGTAGATGAGAAAAATAAATTCTTAGGAGAGCATACTCCCATATTATTGCCTCATTTCAGTAAGGACGGAAATTGGAATATGCCTTCGCCTTTGGTTTGTTCTGGCTACAGGAAGATTTCGGCTGTACTTTCTTATGCGGCTGTGATTTATGAGCGAAGTAAAATATCGGTTTTCCCGCTGAAAAGGTTTGAGGATGTTATCAGCTTTGATTTTTCGGGCTGTTATATGGCGACATTTACGTATAGTGGGCAAAGATATGGGGCGCATATAGCCATGGATGGGAAACAAGGGATAAAAGAATATTGGAACAATATGGTGCGGAGAGGAATAATAAAAGATTGCCTTCTTTATAATCCTGCGGAGCCTTTCCCTTTGTCAGGTAAAAGCTTTTGGGGACTTATTACATATGATGGTGACTGTTATTCGATTGACAGTTCTGAACACTGTCGTAGACTTTATGATGCGAATAAGGGAAAGTACTATTTTGACTCAACCATTTCACGCAGTATTGTTATCGTCAGAAAAGTGAATCCGTTAAGTGGGCTTTGCGCCATTATCAAATAATTCTTGCCGGGTACGGAAGTAGCCATTCACCGGCATGAAGAAACAGCCGAGACGGTGGTCTGCCTGTCTTTTAGTTGTCCCTTGAATTTTGTATTTTAATAAATTTGTTTTTCCTTTGTGAAGAATAAACAGCTTAAGTTTTGCCAGCTCAACTTACCAGTCAACCTATGATGTTGGGCAGATTACGAAACTTCAATAAACGGTATAAAAATGGAAGGGCTTTCTTATATACGGGATATAGAAATAAAAGGTCTTTGGGGGATAAAAGACATATTGTGGGAAAATTTGTTCCCAGATGTGAATATTCTTGTCGGTATTAATGGCAGTGGAAAAACTACCTTGTTAAATATGATGGAAGCTTATTATGCGAATAAGGTCAGTGAGCTGAAAAAATATAAGGGAAGTTTTAAAGGAACCCCTGCGTGTGGAAAAGTGTATCCGCTTACCTATATTCATTCGTTATCGACTCTTGTTGCCGCAGATAAGAGAAAAAGTGATACACCTCTTGTTCAAGAGTTAAAATCGTTGGTCTATCAGAATGGAAAAGGATTTTCTCTTTTTAATTATCGCATGAAGATGTTGGACTATCCGCAGGAAGCCGTTAAGATTCAGCAACGAATAGACCTTTTGTTTTCCTTAATTGATCAATTTTTTGCGGAGACAGGGAAAAAAGTTCGTTTCTCAAAAACCAACAATAGTGAACTTGAGTTCGTTCAAGGAAAAGGATTGGTTACATTGGATGATCTGTCATCTGGAGAAATGCAGTTATTGATCGTTTTGCTTCGTGTGTTTTTGTTGGAGGGTAAACCTGCTGTTATCTTGATGGATGAGCCGGATACTTCCCTGCATATCAGTTGGCAAAACCAGTTGATAGATAAGATCCGTGAGTTAAATGATAAAAGCCAGTTGATTATTGCTACACATTCTCCCAGTATTTTTGGAAAAGGATGGGGAGACAGGTTGGTCTTTATGGATGATTTAAGTAGATAATCATGACAAAAGAATTCTATTATCAAAATCTGGCGTATGACTATGAAGGACAGGCATTGCTTTTAAGGTGCAAAGCCAGTGTTCTTTTAGAAAATGAAATGGATGAATGGTTTTGGGATGTGATAATACAGCGTCATCATCCGGCTAAATATAATTATATTTATAACAGTCGTTCTTCCAGTGGACAAACTACGAGCGGTTGTACTCATTGTTTGCATTTTAGAAATTATCTGTCTAAACGTCTCTTTATTTGTATAGATAGTGATTTCCGCTATTTGGGGCGTGAAGCAGGTTTGGATGCTCACCATTATATTTGTCAAACGTATGCCTATTCGTGGGAGAACCATTACTGTTTTGCGGAAGGTTTACAAGAACGTTTGACACGTAGAGGGGTAGTGGGCATGCAAATGTTTGATTTCAATACTTTTTTGCAAACCTATTCTAAAGTCATCTATGTACCTTTATTATTGTTCCTATATATGAAGAAGGAAGGAATAGGAGGTTTTTCAGAAAAACAGTTTACCCAGGCTCTTTCCTTGCAATATAGGAGTGGTGATTTAAAGGATAATGGAATGGCGGTTATTAAACGGTTGGAAAAAGCATTTTCTGCGTTTGCCCCAAAGTTGGAAGAGCAGGTTCATCTTAATATTGAACAATTGAAAGGTGAATATGAAGATTTGGGCTTGACAGAAGAAAGTGCTTATTTACATGTCCGGGGGCATAATTTGTATGCATTAGTAAAAAGTATAGGGGTACATTTAGTCCCAGACTTCGAATATGAGGTTTTATTAAAAGAACTGCCTAATTCTACTGATTACCGAGAATTGTCTGATGTTGTAGCAGATTTGAATATAATTTTATCAGAAGAGTAAAACTTAATTTTATGCTCATCAATAACGAATTCATCAACTCCTTATTAGACCGGGCGAAGGAATCACCCCGGCTCCGTCAGCATTATGATCTGCGTAATTCGGCTGCCGATACCTCGCAGCGGATGCTGAATGCCCTCTTGCCGGGTACGGAAGTAGCCATTCACCGCCATGAAGAGACAGCCGAGACGGTGGTCTGCCTGATGGGGAAACTCGAAGAAGTGATCTACGAGGAAGTGGGGGAGGAGAACGGCCAGCCGACCTTCCGCGAAGTATCCCGCCAGCTGTTGTCGCCTGTCGAAGGGAAGTACGGGATGCAGATACCCGCGGGTGTCTGGCATACGGTCCATGTGATCGAGCCGTCCGTCATCTTTGAAGCCAAAGATGGGGCGTATAAAGGATAATCAACATAATAGTTGAGTTTTTGGTTTTGTGTAATGAGGCGTAATCCCGCTTGGGGATTGCGCCTTTTTTGTCGGATGAAGGGCTTGCTGCCCCATCATTTACGGCTCACCCAACACCTTGAAGATACAGGCTACCTGATGCGGGGTATAAATCCGGTTCCGCGGGTTCCAGCCCGATTCTTTCAGCATCTCTACCAGGGTGGGATTATAGATAATCCACTCTTTTAACCGACGGGATGCCATCGCCGGCGTCAGGTGCGGGCAGTACAGGCATCCTAATTCCATATTGGAAAAGGTGCGGGGCCGTATGGTCCCATTTTCATTCTTGTATGTCATAGTTTTTAATGTTTAGTTGTTTGTATTCGTGTACGTTCTTTCTGGCTTGACCCAGAAAGAACCAAAGAGGTCAAGGCTGCGTCTGCTGAGCTACTCCGTCACTTCGTTACGCTGTGCGCGCCGCAAACTCGCCTTCGGCTCAAACAGCGACGCTCCGGCCGCTCCACTTCGTTCCTCCGCTTAACGCTCACCAGAACGAGGCCGAAACAATTGACAATTGATAATTGACAATTGACAATTTTCTTTTTCTCCCTCTTTTATCCATGGCTCTTGCCTTGCGACAGTAGAGGCGTAGCGTTGCTGCGCCTCAAAACGGCATTTTACAACCGGATGGCAATCAGCATTATAACGGATATATTTATTGAGGTTTACGCCGTTTTATCCTGTGACGTTGGGTATGAGGCGCAGCAGCGCTACGCCTCTACTGTCATTTCCCAAAACTCAACGGTGAATTATAATTTCCGTGAAATCCGTGAAATCTGTGCCTAATTAATTCTCAATTTT
>ENA-UOJF01001893-UOJF01001893.1-human-gut-metagenome-genome-assembly--contig:-P74-NODE-1893-length-12737-cov-41.219918_pt1 | contig 12737 bp, 17 predicted proteins | sample MGYA00242344_ERZ723891 | MGnify/ENA metagenome assembly ERZ723891 | reverse complement strand
TATCCATATATCGTTCTTCCTCAGTAGGCACCGGCAAGGGTGGTTGAGTCTGCGGCACTGTTGTAGTCTGCGGATTTGTCGTTGTGACAGGCGGATTTGTTACCGCAGACACTGCCGATGATGACGGCTTTGCCGTTGTTGATTGGGTGGCAGACGGCTCGTTATTCTGAGACTTCTCATTGGACGGCTGGGCGTTCTGCTCCGCTAAGTTATTGTCCTGAGAATTGTTGGATGGAGTATTATTCTGCACAGCTTGGTTATTACCCTGTACAGCGTTATTCTGCCCCTGAACCGAATTGCAGCCTGTATTTGAAGTGCTTGATTTCTTAGCCGCAGTTACCTCAGTATCTGTTGGCTTTGAGGAAGATGATACCGTCTGCGAACTCTTTTTAATGGTCGTTGTGGTTTCACTTGTATCAATTTCTTCCTTTGCCGATGTTTTTGCGGAAACTATAGCCGTGGTCGTAGTTTGACTAGCTACTGAAGAGTTTTCTCTTTCTGCGGACTCTGATACATTTCCACAGGCAGTCAGCATTACTGTGCAAAGTATTGAAATATATATCGCTCTTTTCATATTATCACGCTCCTTGACAAGCAATATATCACACTAGTACTTTAAAATCCAGACTTTTTACCGAAATTCTACCCTTGTGACAATTTGCACAGCATAAGCTTTAGCAAACTACATACTTATCTCCGGCGACTCTTCAAATTCTTCAAGCGGTTGAATCACTTCGGGTCTTGTTTCTCTCACAGCAACCAGCCCGATACCAGGCAGATCAACTATGATATGATCAAACTGCTGCTTGTACTTTTCTATCTGTTCATCGGTAAGTGAACAGCTGTCCCATTCGCCGTATTCGTTCAGACAGTTGCCCGAAATATAGAAAGTGCCGTGAACAAGAGTATTTCCAATTATCCTGTTAGGCTTTGAACCGTTCAGCAGAAACTCATCATTGCACCACGCTAAAGCCTTGCCGTCAGATTCAAAATATATAGGTTCAATGCTTTCTCCGACTACTTCCTGCATCGCCTGGATATCGTCCTCGATATCTTTTACATACGGTTCTTTCAGAGGTTCAAACACAAGTATCCTCATTCTTTTGCCTCACTTTCACAATACTCTTTCAGCGGACAATCGCCGCAGTCATCAAACATTGCACAGGTACGCTGTATCTCCTCTTCGGATATCCCACAGTCAAAGTGCTGCTTTTTCTGCTCGTCCTGCCACACGATAAGTGAAACACCGCTGCTGTCACGTTCGACCTCTACCGTTACAGCATTTCCGTGCCTGTCATAAAGCCCTGAAAATTCTGTTTTGCCTTTTGCCGTTAAAACCTGTGCCAATATTATCTTCTTCATAAAAACCTCCTAATCAAAAAGCGAAAGCTGTTTGATAGCTTTCGCACGTTCGCTTGTGTCATAATTTGATATGAGCAACTCTGCATACTGACAGCCGCCGTCATACCGCTGTGCCAAATTGTTCAGCCTGCTTATCTCTTCGATCTTGATGTTAGGCTTTTTCCATATCTCACGGATCTCAGGACAATCATTATACGAAACCAAAAATCTGCCTTTGATGTCAAGCAGAGCGTCACGCAGTCTGATATGATCCTTTGCCGTAAATCCCACGTCCTTGTAGTAGCTTTCTGTAGCAAAGTAGGGCGGATCGCAGTAGAAAAAGCTGACGGGTCTGTCATACTGCCTGATAAGCTTTTCAAAATCTTTATTCTCAACTACTACCTTCTGCAACCGCCTTGCGGCAAGGTCGATCATAGGGAAGTCCGACCACATCGAATGCGGCTGACTTCCAAAGCTGTCAAGACCGCTTGCATAGCTGTAACGTATAAGCTGGTAAAACATTGCCGCTCTGTCAACATCGTAAAGTTTTGGCAGTATACCACGCTTATGCAGGCTTGAAGTCAGGTCAAAATCCTCTCTTGAATTGAGCACATATCTCAGCTTGTATTTGAGTCTGTTCGGCTTATCTCTGACGCAGCGGTACAGATTTGCAAGATTTGAATTGAAGTCATTGTACACCTCAAAATCTGCACCGGGCGGCTTGTGAAACAGCACCCAGCCTGCACCGCCGAACACCTCGATATATCGTTCATAGTAGGGCGGAAACCTCGCAAGCACAGCGTCACGCAGATTCTTTTTTCCACCTACCCATGACATAAAACTGTTCATTTTCCTCCTTTCATTGCCAAACAGCAGAAAAGAAGTCTGCAAACGAAAAAAGTCGCTTTGCAAATAACAGAAGATTTCTGCTGTTGGCAAAACGACCTTGTCTATTTATTTATTTGTTTTGTTTCAGCCCTTGATTATTGGGTCAACGCAGCTGAATATGATGCGTTTCTGTTCGAGGTAGCCGTCGGTTTTGTTGACCTCAGTACATAATTCGGGCTTGATTTCATTCAAGCGGTATTGTTTTTCCGAAAGCACCGGCTTTGTTGCTCTCAGCATTGCAGGGATATTACCCATACAGAACTTGAAGTCAACTTTGGCTTTGTTTTTGTTAGTGTTCATTTTCGACCTCCTTATCAAGACGTTTAACTTCCTTTTCCGCAGACTTCAAAGCCACGGCAAGACCGCCTACAGTTGTTCCGATAATTCCACCGATAAGCATTCCGATAAACAAATACGTCATTTACATCATCTCCATTTCCATATCCTCATCTTCCGACTGTTCATCATCGGTAGAAGTGATCTCAACATACTCGCCGATAACATTTAATGCCTCATAGTAACTGCCCGAAGATGTTATTCTGCTGCACATTTCCTTTGCCTCATCGTACATTCCGTTCCTTTTCAGCGTTTTTGAGGCTATGCCCATAAGATTGAATATATTTCCGTCCTGACCTATCAGCGGACATTTTGGCTTTTTTGACATCACGACATCTCCTTTCCGTAATATTTTCTCAGCAGACCTATGATAAAAAGCTGACCTTTTCCCGTAACCAAAGTCTGCCGATAAGTCTTTTTCAGACCATTGACCTCGAATACCGACTCCTTGACCGCAAAATATCCTCTGTCGATATATCTCTGATATGGCAGATTGTTTGACATCAGTACACCCGTTCTTTTGAGCCAGCTGTACAGCTTGTTTCTACCGACGGAGATATTTTCGGCTCTCGCAAGCTTTGCCATAGCGTTCATGTCGATTAGGTTATCTGTTCCTGCCACCTGATTTGCAAACTCCACCAAAGGCTGATCGTGTCTGATACGCTCGTTCAGCTTTTCGATAGCCGTCATCTGAAGTCTGAACAGGTCACGGTACGGCTCGTCGAGAAACGGGAGGTAGTTTTCAATAAACATTTCTTCGTTTGAAACATAGCCGCCTGTTCTGCGGATAGTAGGGAGGACATCATCAAATATCCAACGTTCAAATTTCTCGGCAGAGGGGAGTCTGGAGTGGGATATAAGGCGGTACACATCACCTTCGGATATCATTTTCATTTCCTGTACACCGCCATTTGTAAGGAGGCGGCGTTTTACAGCCCCCTTACAATGAGCTGTTATTGCATCTTTTGGTCTTCTGTACCCTAATGCCTTTGCAACATCAGAACCACAGAAAAGTATTTTTCCGTTTTCCTCGATAGTTCTCACCGAGCCAAACTCCTCATTCACAAATGTTTTCACCATATTATCCATTTGTATTCTCCTTTTCGATTTCTAAAATACACTTTGCCAGAGCCTCGATAACATTAGTTGTCACCGCATTTCCAGCCTGTTTGTAAAGCTGAGCGTCAGACATTCCTGTGGCTTTGACCTTGTTGAACTGCTCATCTGTAAAGCCCTGCAGCCGCCAACACTCCAACGGCATAAGCTTTCTGATATACCCGCAGTACACAACGCCGTGTCTGTCGGTAACGGTCAACGTAAACATCGGCTCGTTGGGAAGTTTAAATCTTCGGCCTTGCTGTCTTGTTTCTGCTTTTGCAGGGTCAAGCACAGCTATCGGGTCTGTTATGAGGACTACTCCGGATTTTTCGCCTTTGTGATGACCGATACCGCTGTCCTGTCTTGCGGTGATGCATCTTGCAAGCTCTGTGATCTTCGGCTCAGGATTCATATCTATCCCCAATGCATAATAGCCCTGATTACAGCTTGTTGTAAGGGTATGAGCTATCTCCCTGCCAACTCTCCCACGCCTTGAATTCATATTTGGATATGCAAGGTCTATGCTGTCGCCGGGCAAGGCAATCTGATAGCCTGTTTTGGTTTTGACCTTTATAGGCAGTCCTAAAATTTCATAAAGCCCTGTTTTTCCGCCGAAACCTCCTGCCTGGCTTGTAAGCGTTATGCTCAGTCCCTCAACGGAGTAGACTCGGTTTCCTTCCTTTCCGGGAATTCTTTGGACAAGAGTTTTTGGATTTGCGTCTGTGAAAGACAATACTTTTCCGGAACACTTTTCTCTATGAAATCCGACAATGAACACTCTTTTTCTTGACTGGGCAACTCCAAAATTTGCGCTGTTAAGCACCTGCCATTCGACATCGTACCCCAATTCATCCAACGTACCGAGGATGGTCGCAAACGTCCTGCCTTGGTTATGTGATAGGAGTCCGGGAACATTTTCAAGGAGCAGATACTTAGGTTTTTTAGTGGCGGCAATTCTGGCAATTTCAAAGAAGAGAGTTCCTCTTGCATCGTCAAAGCCGCCCCTTTTTCCAGCGATTGAAAAGCTTTGACAAGGGAATCCTCCGCATATAAGGTCGAGATCAGGCAGCTCGTTTGGGTCAATTTTTCTTGCGTCATCGTAATACACCTCGTTTTCCGTATCATACAACGTTTCGTATGCTTTTTTAGCATACTTATCTATTTCGCAGTATCCGACGCACTTGAATCCGCCTGCTTTTTCAAGTCCCGAACGGAATCCGCCTATTCCTGCAAAGATATCAAAATATTTTATCATTTACCACGTTCCTTTCCTCAATAAAAAAACGGCCAAGCTTTCTTAACTTGACCGTTACATTGACATATTCATTTCTTCTTCCTCGGTTTGTTCCGATCCTTCTCTGATAACGTGAAAATCGTCCACGCCTGGGATCACGCCGAGCGTTCTCCCATTGTCAAAGATACAATGCAAAGTGCCGATGTCATCAACGTGATCGACCTTGCCAAGAGTACCCGACTCAACAGGGAATGGATCATCATTCATTCTGTCAAGGCAGATGCGAGTTCCTTCCGGATATCTCTGTCGCAACCTTTCAACGTTTTCTTTATTGTAATACATTACACATTCCTCCTGTCAAATTTATTTTCTCATCTGTTAATACAGCCTCTGCTACATTAGGATCACCACCTCTCTTAAAAAACAAAAAAGCCGATCCTATTGGTTTCTCCGTTTTAAGAGATACCAACAAAATCGGCAGATCCAATAAATTTATATTGAAAACTTTGTGAAAGTTTTTTCATAAAAAATCGGCAGGCTTAGAGCAAAATATACTCAAAGTCTGCCGTTTTGTTTGACGATGTTTAATTGTTGAGGGTTCAGATCCTTTTTTTACGAAAAAGCATCTACGGTTTTACACCTGAAATTTTTACCCTCAAAACGCAAAAAAGCTCGTAAATACGAGCTTTTCGAGAGGTGCATCTATTTTATTGCACAAGTTTGGTGCGGCAAACGGGACTTGAACCCGTACGTCAAGGACACACGCCCCTCAAACGTGCCTGTCTGCCAATTCCAGCACTGCCGCATTTGCTATTCTTTTCGCTGAACTCTTTCGTTTTGTTCGTGTTCCGTGTCATTCAGCTTAATTATTATAGCATTTATTTTTTCTATTGTCAAGGCTTTTTTTCAAAAAAATTCGACTATTTATAAATATACATATCACATACTTGTTTATATATGTTTAAGCTCCGCTATTGACAAATCAGTCAGGCAGTATAACAGTTCTGTTGGGCTAGATATTCTAAACCAAAGCATACCACACGGCACATCTACACAACCTTGTAAAAAAATTCAAACCACTCCGCTGCCCAAGGTGGGACAGTTTCACTCATTATGAATTTTTTCAACAAAAAAAGGACTTCATTACGAAGTCCTTTAATTATTTGTGCAAACTCAGAATTACTTGAGCTCAACAGAAGCGCCAGCAGCCTCAAGCTTTGTCTTGATCTCCTCAGCGTCAGCCTTTGAAGCACCTTCCTTGATAGCCTTAGGAGCACTCTCAACGAGTTCCTTAGACTCCTTAAGACCAAGACCTGTGATCTCCTTAACAGCCTTGATAACAGCCATCTTAGCATCGCCGAATGAAGTCAGAACTACGTCGAACTCTGTCTTCTCCTCAGCAGCAGCGCCAGCAGCACCAGCAGCTGGAGCAGCAGCAACAGCAGCTGTTACACCGAATTCTTCCTGGATAGCGTCAACAAGCTCTGAAAGCTCGAGAACGGAAAGTTTCTTGATCTCTTCTACAAAATTCATAATCTTCTCTGAAGCCATGATAAAAATCTCCTTTTTATTAAATAATTTTTCGGGTCAAAGCCCATTCGTTAAGCGGCATATAAATTATGCAGCCTCGTTGTCCTTGTCCACAACAGCCTGAAGTGTTGCGGCAAGCTTCTGGATAGGACCCTGAAGGGAACCAACCAGCTGTGCGAGCAGAGTTTCTCTTGAAGGGATCTTCGAGAGAGCCTTAACGCCTGCCTCATCGTAAACGTCCTCACCAATGTAACCAGCCTTGAGGAAGAACTTTTCGTCCTTGCAGTCCTCAGCAAACTTACCGAGTATTCTTGCAGGAGCTGTCTGGTCGTCGTTAGAGATAGCGATAGCTGTTGTACCCTCGAGTACGTTTGTGATACCGTCAAGACCAGCTTCCTTAAGAGCAAATCTCAGGATAGTGTTCTTCTCAACGAAATAACTTACGCCAGCCTCTCTCAGCTCTTTTCTGAGCTTTGTATCCTCTTCAACAGTGATACCCTTGTAATCAACGAGTACGCCTGCAGCAGAGTTCTTGAGCATTTCAACGAGCTGTGCAACTCTTTCCTTCTTAGCGGACAATGTCTTTTCGCTTGGCATTTCAATTTCACCTCTTTGAACTAATTTACGCAAACCGTAAACTAACAAAAGAAAAATCCCTTTCGTCACAAGACAAAAGAGATACAAAGTCATAATTACTTTGCTATTCCTTTCCTCGGCTGGACTTCCGCAGTTTCCTGCTGCCAACTGTCTTTAGATACGAATGCTCTAATATTATAACAGACCCTTGATCTTTTGTCAAGAGCCTGTTATGCTTTTAATGTAAACTTTTTATGAACTTAAATATTTATCTTGTGCTTTGTATACTTGCTTGATATCTTAAGTCTTGCCACAGCCTTGTTAAGAGCCGCCTGCGTGTGATAATATTCTGAAATGCTCTGCTTCTGCCTGAGCTTCTCCTCAGCTCTCTCCTTGGCGGCTTCGGCACGCTTTTCGTCTATCTCCTCAGGGCGTTCCACAGTGTCCGCAAGAAGCGTCACATATGACGGCATTATCTCCACAAAACCATCGCTTACCACCGCATAGTGCCATTCGTCCCCCGTCCTGAAACGCAGCTCACCTGCGTTAAGACAGGTTATCATGGGCTGATGATTAGGCAATATTCCGAAAGAGCCGTCCTGACCCGGGAATATAAGCTCGTCACATTCTCCCGAATAGAAAACGTGGTCGCTGGCAAGTATTTCAAGCTTGAATGTCTTTACCATTTCAGCTTCTCCTTTCGGTGAGGGTCATCACTCGTTTTCAAGCTGTTTAGCCTTTTCGATAACATCGTCGATAGTGCCTGCGTTAAGGAATGCAGCCTCCGGATATTCGTCCATTTCGCCGTCTATTATCTTCTTGAAGCCTCTGATCGTTTCTTTCAGAGGAACATATTTGCCCTCTATGCCTGTGAAGTTCTCTGCAACATGGAAAGGCTGTGAAAGGAATTTCTGTATCTTTCTTGCTCTGTAAACAGCCGTCTTGTCGGCGTCGTCAAGCTCCTCCATGCCCAGGATAGAAATGATATCCTGAAGTTCTTTATACTTCTGCAAAAGCTCCTGAGTCTTTCTTGCAACTTCGTAATGCTCCTGACCTACTACGTCAGGCTCAAGTATTCTTGAAGTTGACTCCAGTGGGTCAACGGCAGGATAGATACCCTGTTCAACTATCTTTCTTGAAAGCACTGTTGTTGCGTCAAGATGTGAGAACGTGATAGCAGGGGCTGGGTCTGTCAGGTCGTCCGCAGGGACGTATACAGCCTGAACAGATGTGATAGAGCCCTGCTTTGTGGAAGCGATACGCTCCTGCAAAGCGCCCATTTCGTTCGCAAGGGTAGGCTGATAACCAACGGCTGACGGCATTCTGCCCAGAAGTGCAGATACCTCAGAGCCTGCCTGAACGAATCTGAATATGTTGTCTATGAAAAGCAGTACGTCCTGATGTTCCTTATCTCTGAAATACTCAGCCATTGTAAGTCCTGTCTGAGCAACTCTCATTCTTGATCCAGGAGGCTCGTTCATCTGACCGAACACTAGGGCTGTCTTTTTGATAACGCCTGAGTCTGTCATTTCGTGCCATAGGTCATTGCCCTCTCTTGAACGCTCTCCAACGCCTGTGAATATGGAATATCCGCCATGCTCTGTGGCAACGTTTGTGATAAGCTCCTGAATAAGCACAGTTTTACCAACGCCTGCACCGCCGAACAGACCTATTTTACCGCCCTTTGCATATGGTGCAAGAAGGTCTATTACCTTTATGCCTGTTTCAAGGATCTCTGTTGCAGGCTTCTGATCTTCAAATTTTGGCGGCTCTCTGTGTATCTCCCAATAATCATCAGCCTTGACAGGCTCGCCGCCGTCAATGCTCTCACCAAGGACATTGAACATTCTTCCAAGGGTAGCGTCACCTACAGGAACTTTTATGCAAGCGCCTGTGGCAGTGACCTCCATATCCTTTTCAAGTCCGTCGCTTGAAGCAAGCATGATAGCTCTGACAGTGTTGTTGCCAAGCTGCTGAGCCACTTCCATGACCTTTGTCTTGCCGTCAAGCTGTACAGTAAGAGCGTCCTTTATCATAGGTAGCTTGCCGTTTTCAAATTCAACGTCAACGACAGGTCCCATTATTTCAACGATCTTTCCTTTTTCCATTTTAATCTCAACACCTTTCCCGAAAGCCTTAACTCTCGTCCTTTTGAGCATTTGCTCCGCTGACGATCTCGGTTATCTCCTGTGTGATAGCCGCCTGTCTTGCTCGGTTATACTGCAATGACAGCTCCTTTATCATCTCCGAAGCACTTGTGGTAGCACCGCTCATGGCGGTCATTCTGGCATTCTGCTCACTGGAGAACGCCTCTACCAAAACGCCGAATATAAGACCTTTCATGTAGTTCGGCACAAGATGATCCATTACCTTTTCAGGACTTGGTCTGAACGTCACGATATCGTGATCCTGCTTTTGCAGAGGGTGTTCGAAGTCCTCACGCTCCAGCGGAAAAAGCTTGAGCATCTCAGGCTCCATATCCATGGAATTTATCATCTTGGTGTAAATAACATAAACCTCGTCAAGATATTTTCTCTCAAAAAGATCTGTGACAGTTTCGGCGATCGCCCTCGCCCTGTAAAGGGTAGGATTTTGAGCCGTGTAAAGGAACTCAGCGTCGATGGTCACGTTCTTTCTTGAAAAATAATGTCTTCCGATCTGTCCCACAACGAAAAGGCAGGTGTTCTTGTGCTTAGCCATTTCCTGCTCTGCAAGCTTTAAAACGTTGTGGTTATAAGCTCCTGCCAGACCCTTGTCGGCTGTTACCACTATGTAGCCTATCATTTTGTCCTCAGGCTTTTTCTCCTCACGCTGGTCGAAATACTTGTGCTCGAACTCAGGTGTGTGGAGCAGTATGTGATGAATGGTAGATTGGAGCTTTTCAAAGTAAGGCTCGGTGTTTTCAAGCCTTTTCTTGGCTTTTTTCAGATTTGAGGAAGAGATAAGGTACATAGCGTTTGTGATCTTCATGATCTCGCTTACGCTTGCGATCCTTTCTCTTATCTCTCTCATTCCTGCCATGCCTTATGCCTCCTTTCGGTGCAGAGCCTTTATCTGCCCTGCTTAAATTCCTTTGCGGCAGCAACTATCTTTGCGTCAAGCTCGTCTGTCATGACCTTTTTGTCGTTTATCTCGGCAATGATATCGCTGTGATTTGCCTCAAAGTAGGAAAGCATATCGAGAGTGAATTTTCTTATCTCCTTAACAGGCACGTCAAGCAAAAGCTTGTGCTGTGCACAGCAGAGGATAATTACCTCCTCGTGCATTGAATAAGGGTGATAGAGCGGCTGTTTGAGTATCTCAACGAGCCTGTGACCATGGTCGAGAAGCTCCTGAGTTGTCTTGTCAAGCTCTGAGCTGAACTGTGTGAACACTTCCATTTCTCTGAACTGTGCAAGGTCGATACGCAGATTGCCTGATACTTTCTTTACTATCTTGGTCTGTGCCGCACCGCCTACACGGGATACTGAAAGACCAACGTTTACAGCAGGTCTTACGCCTGAGAAGAACAGCTCTGTTTCAAGGAATATCTGTCCGTCTGTGATAGAAATAACGTTTGTAGGGATATATGCGGAAACGTCGCCCGCCTGTGTTTCGATTATAGGCAGGGCGGTGATAGAACCGCCGCCGTGAGCGTCGTCAAGTCTGCATGAACGCTCCAGCAGTCTTGAATGAAGATAGAATACATCTCCAGGATAAGCCTCACGTCCCGGAGAACGCTTCAGAAGCAGGCTCATTGCTCTGTATGCAACTGCGTGCTTTGAAAGGTCATCGTATACTACAAGAACGTCCTTGCCCTTATCCATGAAATATTCAGCCATTGCTGTGCCTGCGTATGGGCATATGTACTGCAAAGGCGCAAGGTCGCTGGCCATAGCTGTTACAACTATGGTGTAATCCATAGCACCGTGCTTTTTAAGATCCTCAACGAACTTTGCGACTGTGGAAGCTTTTTGTCCGATAGCCACATATACGCATATCATATCCTTGCCCTTTTGGTTAAGAATGGTATCAAGAGCAATGGAAGTTTTACCTGTCTGACGGTCGCCTATGATAAGCTCACGCTGACCTCTGCCGATAGGGAACATCGAGTCGATAGAAAGTATACCTGTTTCCAGCGGCACTGTAACAGACTTTCTGTCGCAAACGCCTGCGGCTTCACGTTCGATAGGGTAGTAGTCGTCATACTCTATCTCGCCCATGCCGTCGATAGGAGCGCCCAGAGCGTCAACAACTCTGCCCAGAAGCTTTTCGCCAACGCCGACACCTGCCCTTTTCTTTGTTCTGACTACCTTTGAACCTTCCGTAAGACCATGGTCAGAGCCAAGAAGAACGCAGCCGAGAGTTTTTCTCTCCACATTCTGAACTATTCCTTTAACGCCTGTTTCAAATTCAACAAGCTCACCGTACATTGCGTGATTAAGACCGTAAATATTTACGATACCGTCATTTATGGATATTATCCTGCCTGTTTCGTTGACCTGAGTTTTCGCCTCAAAGTCAGCTATCTCACTTTTAAGCACCGAGATAATATCGCTTCTGCTTGAACCTGCCAAGCCGTTCACCTCCCTGATATCCTGTTCTGCAATGCTTTTATCATACCCTGAACGCTCTTGTCATACTCGACCCCGTTCACTTCAAGACGATAGCCGCCCATGAGGGCTTCGTCGGTATTCACTTCCAGCAGAACATCGCTCACGCCGTATTTCTTTTTCAGCGTTTCTTTTATTTTATCCGTCTGTGCCTTTTCAGGCTGGCAGACGCAGTAAAGCTCAGCTTTAAGTATATTTTTGCTTTTGAGGACTTCATCGTCATATGCGTCAAAAATGTCCATGATGTTATCCATGTGACCCCACTGACACATGACCTTGAGAAAGTTTCTCATGTCCTCAGGAAAAAGCCTGTCTATAACTTTCTCCTTTTCCTTTATTTCCACAGCAGGGCTTGCAAGAGCGTCCTTAAGCTCGTCACAGCTTTCAAAAAGTTCTCTTGAAGCCTTTACGCTCTCAGCCTTTGGCGAAAGCTCAAAAAGCACTCTGCCGCAGACTTCCTCGGGATAAAAGATCATTTGGCAGCACCTACCTCGGAGAGAAATTCATCAACAGTTTCTCTGTCGGAGTCGCCTCCCACATTTTTCTTAATGACCTTAGCAGCCGCCAGTATAGCAAGGTCTGCGATCTGGTATTTTGCGTCGTCCATAGCCTTTTCCTTTTCGTTTGCAATGGACTTTTCAGCTTCTTTCATTATCTTAGCAGACTCGGCTCTTGCATTTTCAAGCATAAGGTCGCATTCTCTGCCTGCCTGTGCTTTAGCCTTGTTTGTTATCTCAACAGCCTGACTGTGTGCGTCGGCTATCTCAGCTTCATAGTCAGCTTTTATTTTTTCAGCGTCCGCCTTAGCCTGTGCCGCACCGTCAAGGTCGCTTTGTATCTTTGCAGACCTCTCGTCCATCATTTTGCACACGGGCTTGAAAAGAAACTTTTTAAGGAGCAGATACAGTACCAGCAGATTTATTATTACCCATACCAAACTTATATCAAGACTTATCATAGCTATGCTCCTTTCATAAAGATGTTTTGTTTTATTACTTCAGGAAGAAGATGATAAGGATAGCTACGATAAGACCGTAAATAGCGGTCGCCTCTGCAAGTGCGCAGCCGAGAAGCAGCGAGCTTCTTATATCCTTTTTAGCTTCAGGCTGTCTTGCGATAGACTCTGTTGCCTTTCCTGTTGC
>ENA-UOJF01001881-UOJF01001881.1-human-gut-metagenome-genome-assembly--contig:-P74-NODE-1881-length-12827-cov-9.526542_pt1 | contig 12827 bp, 16 predicted proteins | sample MGYA00242344_ERZ723891 | MGnify/ENA metagenome assembly ERZ723891 | reverse complement strand
TAAACAGCCCTTCTCGCTGCCTACCTATTGAGGGGATTCTTCTCTTGTGCCTTGAAAGAGGAAAATTTTTGAAAAAGTGCGGGAATTTCGCAGAAAAATTCGGCAAAGAGAAAGTGAAAGGCGATAGAAGATTCTAGCGTAGTCCGCCGCTCTGTGGTTTTCCGTGTGCACCTTGAAAATTAAATAGCGGAAATTTTGGAGAAGAGGGTTACCAAACACCTACCCATTTTAGTAACAAGTGAGAGGAGGTTTTTTCCAATGGTCATCAAAATCACACCGCAGCAGGCGAAAAAAGTCAACGCCCTGCTGCAGAAGCTGTGCGCCAACTACGACGGTGGCAACTGCCTGCTGCTGGACGACGGCGAGCCCTGTGTCTGCGTCCAGAGCATCAGCAAGTACGGCATCTACTGCAACTACTTCAAGAATGCCTTGCTTCCGGCAGATGAAAGGATGCACGCCGAGATAATGAAGCCGACCGGCGGCAAGCGCTGTGTGCTGTGTCGTCAGTCTTTTGCACCAAGGGCGAAGAATCAGCGTTATTGTCCGGCCTGCGCCGCTAAGCAGAAACGGCTGAAGGCAGCCGAACGGCAGCGCCGAAAGCGGGCATCGGCGTCACGCTTTTAAGGTGCGGACAGCGCTGAAACACAAGGCTTTTTTGAACCCAAATCAACCCAAGCAATACAGAAACACCTTAACCGCAAAAATCCGCTTTGAAAAGCGTGACAAATTCAAGCGAGAGGAGGAATTCAATGAACCCATATTTTACAGTCAACGACTCCGAACATTTCACCTTTTACCGTATCCCAAAGCTGCTGTTCACAGATGAGATTTACCAAACTGTTTCCACCGATGCCAAGATGCTCTACGGCCTGCTGTTGGATCGGCTGTCCCTATCCGAGAAGAACGACTGGAAAGACGAGCATGGTCGGGTCTACCAATATTTCACCATCCATCAGGCGCAGGAGCTGCTGCATTTCGGACACGAAAAGGTCTGCCGCCTGTTTGCAGAGCTGGATGCAGCCGACCTTATCGAGCGCCGCCGTCAGGGGCAGGGCAAGGCCAACCGCATCTACTTAAAGGAGTTTACCCAAAAGTCCGATTATCGGAATTCCAGAAGCCCGGGAATCGGAAGGAAATAAGACTTAGAGAGTGATATTTACTACCCGAAAAAGAGAAAGAAGGTCAACAATGAATAACAAAAACACAGTGCCAATGAAACCAGCGCTCTTAAGAATTGAACAGCTACGCCCGTTTGAAAGCCATCCCTACAAGGTACAGGACAACGAGGAGATGGCTGCTCTTTCGGAAAGTATCCGGGAGAATGGTGTTCTTTCCCCGTTGATCGTCCGTTCCGTTGAAAACAGCGATGAATATGAAGTCATCAGCGGCCACCGCCGCCTGTATGCTGCCCGGAAGGCAGGTCTGACAGAAGTTCCCGTGCTGATTTGCACCCTTGACCGGGATGCCGCCGCCATTGCCTTGGTGGACAGCAATCTGCACCGGGAGCATATCCTGCCCAGTGAAAAGGCGTATGCTTACAAGTTGAAAATGGAAGCACTGTCCCATCAGGGAATCGCTTGTGGACAAGTTGGCCACAAGTCCCGGGATGATATTTCCGATACAGACAGCGGCAGGCAGGTTCAGCGCTATATTCGCCTGACCTACCTCATCCCGGAATTGCTGGAAAAGATGGACAAGGAGGAAATTGCGTTCTCTGTCGGCGTGGAGTTGTCCTATCTCGATGAATACAGCCAGCGGGATGTGCTGGAGCAATGTGAGATCAACGACTGCACGCCATCTTATTCGCAGGCATGGCGAATGCACAAGGCCGACCGTGAAGGGCTGCTGACGAAGGATGTGATCCAGTTCCTTATGAGCGAAGAAAAACCGAACCAGCGGGAGACAGTGAAGATACCCACCGAAAAGCTGCGAGAATTTGCGCCAGATGCCAACCCACGGCAGCTTGAGGACTTCGTTCTCAAAGCCTGCGAGCATTACCGCAAATACCTCATCCGCCAGCGTGGGCGGGAGGAACGATAAGGAGTGATAGAAAATGAAGCGGCAAACGAATTGGATCGTCGGCGTATCCGACGGAAAAGTCCACGAATACAAAATTGGGGATGTGACCTATTTTGTTTCTGCAGAATTTGAGCGCAGCTCTCAAACCAATCTGCGTGACCGTGTACAAAGAACAGTGGTCAGCAATCTCATACCTTTGACGCCCGGTCAAGCATCCGATACAATAGCAGCGGAATATGTGTGTTCGGCTGCCGGGAAGGAGGACTTATGCAGTCGAAAAAGAAAAAAGAACAATTGGGATTAACAGCGCTGTACTGCCGCCTGTCCCGTGATGATGGAGCGGAAGGCGACAGTAACTCCGTAGCCAATCAAAAGCGTTTATTGCAGAAATACGCCAAAGAAAATAGCCTCGGTAATACCCGTTTCTATGTGGACGACGGTTATACCGGCACGAATTTCAACCGTCCGTCTTTTCAGAAAATGATTGAGGATGTCGAAATGGGCTATGTGACAGCGGTCATCGTCAAGGATATGTCCCGGCTTGGCAGAGATTATCTCGGTGTTGGGTACTACACAGACACCTTCTTCCCGGAACACAATATCCGTTTCATTGCGGTGAATGACTGCGTAGACAGCGATGACGGCGAAAATGAGCTTGCCCCATTTCGAAATGTGATGAACGAGATGTACGCCCGGGACATCAGCCGCAAGGTGCGGTCTGCCCATCGTATCCGGGGCAATTCCGGCGAACCGCTGGGCCAGCCGCCCTACGGCTACAGGAAAGACCCGCTGAACAAAAAGCACTGGATCATTGACCCGGCGGCCGCTCAGGTGGTGCGGGACATTTTCCGTATGTGTCTGGAGGGTAAGGGCAACGACACCATTGCCCGCATTTTACAGGAAAATGGGATTCTCAACTGCACGGCGTACTGGCACGAAAAAGGCATCGGCAGGGGCGGCAAAAAGACGCAGCCAAACCCTTACCGATGGAAAAACAGCACCATTCGTAAAATCCTGACCCAGCAGGAATACTGCGGCGATGTGATCAATTTCAAGACCTACTCTAAATCCTTCAAGGATAAGACCCGCATCGATAACCCGGAAGAAAACTGGGTCATCTTCAAGGATGTTCACGAGCCGATTGTCGACCGGGACACCTTTGAGCAGGTACAAAAGAAGATCATCAAGCGGACAAAGCGCCGTGCGCCGAAATCGGAGAATGGCGAAAAGAGCATCTTTTCTGATCTGCTGTACTGCGCCGACTGCGGTCACAAGCTGTGGTATCACGTCAACACCATCAATAAGAATATATGCTTTTTCTCCTGCTCCAACTATGTAAAAGACTACCGTGGCAGTTGCCCGACCCGGCACTATGTGCGGGCGGACGCTATCGAGCAGGTGGTAAAACTGGAGCTACAACGAATGGCGCAATTTCTGCGGGACGACGAGCCAATGTTCGCCGACCTTCTGGAACGCAAGTCCAACCGGGAAATCGCAGAGGAAAAGAAGCACCTTGAGGGAGAGCTGCAAAAGGCACGGATGCGAACAGAAACCGTGTCCCGACTCTACAAAAAGGCCTTTGAAAAGAATGCGGAAGGGCTTCTTTCCGACGAGGGCTTCCTGCAAATTACCCACGAATACGATGTAGAGCAGCTTGCCTTGAAAGCGAAGATCCCACAGCTCCGGGAGCAAATTGCGGAGGCGGAACGGCAAGCGGCCAATAAGGACAAGTTTATTGCTGCCATCCGAAAGTTTATGCAGATGGACGAGCTGACAGCACCGCTGCTGCGGGAGCTTATTGACCATATCGAGGTGTACGAAACGCAGGGCGTCGGAAAAAGTAGAACACAGCGCATCACAATTCACTACCGCTTTGTGGGGTACATCGACATCCCGGCAGCGCCTCTGACAAGCCATTATATCTCCGAAACAAGGCAGGGCGTGGCCGTGGAATATATCCCCGCATAACGAAGGAGAGCAGGCGAAATGCCTGCTCTCCAAAAGAAGCATAAAAAATCGAGTGTTCATAACATCAAATCCGTTATGAACACTCGATATGGTCGGAGTGGGGGGACTTGAACCCCCGGCCTCTTGGTCCCGAACCAAGCGCGCTACCAGCTGCGCTACACCCCGTCAGCCTAACTATTATACGGTGCAGAAACGTTTCTGTCAAGAGGGAAATTTCCCTCCGCCCCGGAGGTTCTGCCCTGCCCGAAGGGCGCATACACTGAACGCAAAAGGAGGGGATGGCATGACCGAGACAAAGCACCGCCGGCCCGCCCGCCGCACACTGGCACACGGGCAGCCTCTGCGCCGCCCGATGGCCCGCCGCACACCGCAGCGCAGGCCCACCGCAGGCCGGAGGCCCCGCCCCGCCGTGGGCCGCCTGTGGCAACTGGTGGTGTGCGGAGCGCTGCTGCTGGGGGTGGTGGCCATAAAGCTGACGGCCCCGGACACGCTGGAGCCTTACCGTCAGAGACTCTTGATACTGATGGGCGGCGACACAGATTTTACGGCGGCCTTTTCGGCCGTAGGTCACGCCTTTGACGGCTCTCTGACCGGAGCACTGGACGACGCCTACACGGCGGTGTTCGGCCCCCGGCAGGCGCAGCCCGCCGCAGCCACCTACACGGCGGAGAACACCCCGGAGGACGTGTGCCTGACCCAGCAGGTGCTGGGCTTTGCCTACGCCGCCCCGGTGCAGGGGACCGTCACCGACGGCTTCGGATGGCGGGAGAACGCCTTCCACTACGGCACGGACATCGCCGCCGACGCCGGGACCGTCATCTCCAGCTTCGCTGACGGCACCGTCACGGCGGTGGGGGACAGCAGCCAACTGGGCAACTATGTGACCGTGTCCCACGCTGGGGCCTTTACCACCCTGTATGCCCATTGCAGCCGCATTACTGCCTCCTCCGGCCAGCAGGTGGCGCTGGGCGATCCCATTGCCGAGGTGGGGGAGACCGGCAACGCCACTGGCCCGCACCTCCACTTCGCCATCCAGAAGGACACCGTCTATCTGGATCCCGCCTACTATGGCATTGGCTGAGCGCCTGCGGATCTCGCCGGGGGTGCCGCTGTTGCTGGCGGCCTTCGTGTGGCTGGCCTCCCCACTGCTGCTGGGGGCTATCCTGTCGGCGGCGGTGTGCCATGAGCTGGGCCACTGGTGGGTGCTGCGAAGGGTAGGAGGCCGGATCCAAAGACTGCATATCACCGTGTTCGGCGCCGAGATGCAGGTGGATGACCGCCGCATCTCCTACGGCGGCGAGCTGCTGGCCGCCGCCGCAGGCCCGGTGAGCAATCTGCTGCTGGCGGCGGCACTGGGCCTTCTGGGCCGGTGGTGGGAGCCGATGTATCTCTTTGCCGGGGCACAGCTGGTACTGGGGGCCTTCAACCTGCTGCCTGCCCTGCCGCTGGATGGCGGCCGTATCCTGTGGCTGGCGCTGGCGTGGCTGACAGAACCCTATACCCCCCCGCGGGTCCTGTCGGCGGTGAGCCTTGCGGTGTCGCTGGCTCTGCTGTTGGGGGGAGCAGGGCTCATCTGGCGGCTGGGGGGCAGCCCCTTTTTGCTGGTGGGGGCCGTGGGGCTGACCGGATGGAATCTGCGGGAAATAAAGCTTGCCAAAGGGGGATAAAACGGGTAAAATAAGATGTTAAACCAAAGAATACAGGAGAGATACCGTGGATAAACGATTGGAACGTATTCTGCCGCGAGTGCAGAAGCCTGCCCGCTATGTGGGCGGGGAATATAACGCCGTGAAGAAGGACCCGGCGCAGGTGGATACCCGCATTGCCTTCTGCTTCCCGGACACCTATGAGATCGGGATGTCCAATCTGGGAATGCGGATCCTCTACGGCGTCATGAACAACATGGACGGCGTGTGGTGCCAGCGGGTCTTTGCCCCTTGGGGCGACATGGAAGAGGAGATGCGCCGGGCCGGGATGCCCCTGTTTGCTCTGGAGTCCGGAGAGCCGATCACGGACTTTGACATCGTGGCCTTCTCCGTGGGCTATGAGATGGCCTTTCCCGCCATTCTGAATATGCTGGATCTGGCGGGCATCCCCATCCACAGCGCAGAGCGCACCGGCCTGACGCCGCTGGTCATCGCCGGCGGTACCGCCATGTATAACGCCGAGCCCATTGCCGACTTCATCGATCTGGTGAGTCTGGGGGAGGGGGAGGACATCACCGTGGAGTTGGTGGAGCTGCACCGCAAGGCCCGCCGGGAGGGCTGGAGCAAGATGCAGTTTCTCCGTGCGGCGGCCCAGCTGCCGGGCATCTACGTCCCCAGCCTGTACGAGGTGACGTATCATGACGACGGCACCGTGGCGGAGATCACGCCGCTGGAGGGCGCTCCGACGGTGGTCACCAAGCGTATCGTCCACGATATGGACAAGTCCTTTTTCCCCACTCAGACCATCGTCCCCTCCACGGAGATCGTGCAGGATCGGGTGATGCTGGAGCTGTTCCGGGGCTGCATCCGGGGCTGCCGGTTCTGTCAGGCGGGGTATGTGTACCGCCCGGTCCGCAACCGCAGCGAGGCCCTGTGCGCCCAGTACGCCGTGGAGAGCTGCGACGGCTCCGGGTATCAGGAGGTGACGCTGTCCAGCCTCTCCACCAGCGACTACCCGCCCCTGACCCAGCTGTGCGACCAGCTGGAGGACTTCTGTCAGCAGCGCCATGTGAATCTGTCCCTGCCCAGTCTGCGGGCGGACAACTTCTCCATGAACCTGATGGAGCGGCTGGCCAAGGGCCGCAAGAGCGGCCTGACCTTCGCCCCGGAGGCCGGTACCCAGCGGCTGCGGGATGTCATCAATAAAAATGTCACTCAGGAGGATCTGCTTCAGTCCTGCCGCACGGCCTTTGCCGGGGGCTACAACGCCGTGAAGCTGTACTTCATGCTGGGCCTGCCCACGGAGACCGACGAGGACGTGCTGGGCATTGCCGATCTGGCGGCCCGTGTCATGCATACATGGCGGGAGAGTGCCAGCAATAAAAACCGGGGCGTCCGCATCACCGTCTCCACATCGTGGTTCGTTCCCAAGCCCCATACGGCCTTTCAGTGGGAGCCGCAGATCTCCAAGGAGGAGTATGAGCGGCGGGTGGCCTTGCTGCGGGAGGCCATCAAGACCAAAACCGTCACCTATAACTGGCACGACTCCGACACCAGCTTTCTGGAGGCTGTGCTGGCCCGTGGCGACCGCCGGATGTGTAAGGTGCTGGAGACGGCGTGGCGCAAGGGCTCCAAGCTGGATGCGTGGGAGGAGTATTTCTCGCTGGACCGCTGGTTGGAGGCCTTTGAGGAGTGCGGGCTGGATCCCCACTTCTACGCCAACCGCACCCGTTCGCTGGATGAAAAGATGCCCTGGGACATGATCTCCAGCGGCGTCACCACGGCATACCTCCGCCGGGAGCGGGAGCGTGCCTTTGCCGGGGTCACCACCCCGGATTGCCGCACCCACTGCAACGGCTGCGGCGCCAATCGACTGGTAGGGGGGAAGTGCGATGTCTAAGCTGCGGCTTCTATTCGTGAAGGAGGGGACGGCGGCCTATATCTCCCATTTGGATCTGCTGCGGACGGTGCAGCGGGCCTTTCCCCGGACGGAGCTGGAGATCAAGCACTCTCAGGGCTTCCACCCCCATCCCATCATCTCCATTGTGCTGCCCCTGCCGGTGGCCCAGTCCAGCGACTGCGAGCTGCTGGACTTCGAGGTGACGCAGGATACCGACGGCAGCGGCATTGCCGAAAAGCTCAACGAGGGCCTGCCGGAGGGGCTGCGGGTGCTGGATTGCTACGAGGCCAAGCGCCCGGTGCGGGAGCTGGCGTATTTGCAGGCGGATATGGAGCTGGAGTACGACCACGGTGTGCCGGAGGGCGCCGCAGAGGCGCTGACGGAGCTGTTTCACCGCCCGGAGCTGCTGATCGAAAAGCGCACCAAGCGCAAGCAGCTGGCGGAGGTGGATATCGCCCCCATGATCCGGAGCATCGCCTTTGCGGAGGAGGAGAATCTTCTCCGGGCGGCGGTAACGGTCCGGGCGCAGAACCCCGGCCTGAACCCCCAGCTGCTGGAAAAGGCTATCGCCCGCTACCGGCCGGACCTGTCCCCGGACTTTGTTCGGGTCCGCCGCCGGGAGCTGCTGGACGAGGCAGGGGAAATTTTCCGGTAGAAAAGCTGTACCACCCGGAGGGATGCTTTTTCCCTCCGGGCGTGATCTTGCCTGTAAAAATGGACGGATTGCGGACATATAACGGACGCATCAGTGGACGTTTTGATGGACGGCTCCGGTACTTTTTGGTACAATGGGGACAGAGAAACAAAGGAGGATGCCCTGATGAAGCGACTGCCCTTCGTTTTGCTCCCCTGACGACGTTGGCCTCCATGGTGTTCTGTCTCCTGTGGCAAGGAGCACGGCGGGACCATTCAGACCTTGTGACGCTGGCCCGCTCCGGAGCGGCGGAGACCTGTACCCGCTTTTCGGACGATCAGGCCCACGGGGATGATGGCGATTACTGGGGCGGCGTGGCTGCCTTCCGAACCTTCCAGCAGGCCTGCGCCCTTTTGCCGGAGCAGGGGAGCGATGCCGTATGCAGCGCCGTTTACGGGCAGCTGCTGCTGCACCCGGAGGGAGCCAAGGCCCATCTAGCTCATCGCCGTGATGGAGCCTCTGGCCCAAGACCCCACGGATGCATCCGCCCGGCTGCGGCTGTATGAGCTGCGGGACCTGTTGCAGGAGAATGCGTGATTTTCGACCGTATCATGCTGGCGTACATGGATGAACAAGGGAAAATGGGCTTGTTGGAGCCTATTTCGATACTTTTTTTGTCAAAACAGGAAATAATGCTTGCATTTGGCGGACATCTGTGATATTCTACTATGGCATGAAAAGGGCGGTCCTCTGTCGCCGGTGTCCCGAAAAAGGTGGGGCGCCACGGAAATGACGGCATGAACGCCTATAATTTAGGAGGAAAAATCCATGGATCTCATCAAAGCACTGAATGAAAAGCAGCTGCAGAATGACGTGCCTCAGGTGGAAGTGGGCGATACTGTCCGTGTCCACGTGAAGGTCAAGGAAGGCGCCCGTGAGCGTGTTCAGGTGTTCGAGGGTACCGTCATTGCCAAGAAGCACGGCGGCATCGAGGAGACCTTCACCGTCCGTCGTATCTCCTACGGCGTGGGCGTGGAGAAGGTGTTCCCCGTTCACTCTCCCTCTATCGTGAAGGTGGAGACCGTGCGCCACGGCTATGTCCGTCGTGCCAAGCTCTACTACCTGCGTGACCGTGTCGGCAAGGCCGCCAAGGTCCGGGAGAAGCTGTAAGCCATTTTGTGATCCGAGGCCGGGGCATCCCGGCGTGAAAAAGAGACGCACCTGCGGGTGCGTCTCTTTTTTATGCAGTTACGTTTTTGCGCCGACACACTTCTATGCCGTCATATTTTTATGCAGTTACGCATTTATACCGCTTATGCGGCCATATTTTTATGCAGTTACGCATCTATACCGCCTATGCGGCCACTCTTTTGTGCAGTCCTTTCATGCGGTCGTGCTTTTGCGCTGTCATGCTTTTCTATGCGGACGAAGCCTTTACACAGTCACGCTTTTACGCAGCTGAACCCTTTACGCAGGCACATTTTATGCGGCTGCGCTTTTTATGCAGCCATGCTTTTACGCTGTACTGGATGGAAAGGGTTCTCAGGGAGGACAATCTTGCGGGGAAAACCTCAGGGGTATCTCAGGGGATGGCCCTGCCCCTGTGCGGCGCTATGGGTCAGTCGTCCCAGCCGGCCCGCTCCTCTCCCGGCAGGCCGAAGGAGATGGAACCCCGGCCGTATTTTCCACGGATGGCGTCCATGGCGCGCTCCAGTTTCTCCTGCTTTTCCTGCTGTTGGGTGACTACCGGGGCCTCCAACAGATCCAGCTGCTGGAAGGAGTCGGCGCTGTCGGTGATATACAGGGCGGTGACGGTGAGCATCCGTATCGGCTCCGGGGCCTTCCACAGCCGCCGGGTCAGCTCCATGGCCGCCTGCCAGATGTCCTTCATCAGGTGGGTGGGGGCCGGGAGCCGCATCTGCCGGGACACGGTGCGGAACTGGGCGTTCCGCAGGGACACGGACACGCCGCCGCAGTACAGCCCCTGCTGCCGCAGCCGCATGGCCACACTGTCGGACAGCACCGCCAGACCACGCTGTACCTCCTCCCAGCGGGTGAGGTTTTTGGGGAAGGTGGTGCCGTTTCCCACGGATTTCACCGGCTCCTGCTGGCCCGCCGGGCGGACGGGACTGCCGTCCAGTCCGTTGGCGTACTCGTGGAGTTGGAGACCCAGCTTTCCCAGCAGCGTCTCCAGCATCTGGGGGGAGCAGGCCGCCAGCTGGCCGATGGTCTCCACGCCGTATTGGTGCAGCACCCGTCCGGCGGCCCGGCCCACGAACAGCAGGTCCCCTACCGGCAGGGGCCAGACGATATCCTGCCAGTTTTCCCGGCTGATGACGGTGGTGGCGTCGGGCTTTTTATAGTCGCTGCCAAGCTTGGCGAACACCTTGTTGAAGGACACGCCCACGGAGATGGTCAGCCCCAGCTCCTGCCGCAGCCGCCGGCGCAGGGCGTCGGCAATGGCCTTGGGGTCGCCGCCGAAGAGGTGCATACTGCCGGTGATGTCCAGCCAGCTCTCGTCGATGCCGAAGGGCTCCACCAGATCGGTATACTGCTCATAGATGGTGTTGACCCGCCGGGAGTACTCCCGGTACAGGCCGTGGTGGGGCGGCAGCAGCACCAGGCCGGGACACTTCTTCTTGGCCTGCCAGATGGTCTCCGCCGTCTGAATGCCCAGCCGCTTGGCGGGCTCGTTCTTGGCCAGAATGATGCCGTGGCGGGAGGCGGGGTCGCCGCAGACAGCGGTGGGGATGTCCCGCAGATCGGGGTGGCTCAGCAGCTCCACCGAGGCAAAAAAGCAGTTCAGGTCACAGTGCAAAATCACCCGGTCGCCCATGTCGGCACACCTCCTCAAAGTCAATCATATGTTCTATTATACCACGGCCTGCGCCGCTGCACAAGAGAAAAACGCAGTCCCCTGAGAGAACGGAGGACTGCGTTTCGGGCTTACGGATGTTATTTGTGCAGCAGGGGGGACAGGGGCTTGTAGATGAGGAAGCAGATGCCCACATCCAGCAGGCCCTTGAACAGGGTAAAGGGGACGTTGAACACCAGCAGGCAGTTGAAGAGGGAATTGCCGGTGGGGACGTGGGCGATGGAGCCCATGATGGCCTCATACATCCCGATGATGCCCGTCATGGGCAGACCGTAGAGGACCTCGTAGGCCGGGTAGACCACGAAATAGTTGGAAGGCAGGCTCACCAGCGCCATCAGCACGGCGCCCAGCAGGGAGCCCCACAGGGCCGATCTGCGGCTCTTATGCCGCCGGTACACAAGGCCCGCCACCAGCACGAACACGCTGCCCAGCAGGAAGTTGCTGAGCTCACCTACGCCGGCGCTGGAGCCGAAGGGCAGGTGCAGCAGATTCTTCACCAACTGGATCACCACGCCGTACACAGGTCCCAGCGAGAAGGTACCCAGCAGGGCAGGCAGATCCGACAGATCCAGCTTCACGAAGGAGGGGATCAGGGGGATGGAGAACTCGATGAACTGGAGGACGAAGGCCACGGCGCACAGCATGGCGGCCACGGCAAGGTGATGGGTCTTTTGCTTCTGAGTCATAAAAAAATACTCCCTTTTAATGTAGTAAACCCCCGGAAAGGCTTGCCTTCCAAGGTGTACGCATCAAAAAAGAGCATCACGAAAATGCCATACACGCCTTCTCTCATCCAGACTATACTGTCGGTACCGGGATCGCACCGGTTCATGCAGCTTGCGCCGCTTGCGGACTATACCGCCGGTGGGGAATCACACCCCGCCTCGAAGACAGCTATTCGGTTGTTTCTAAAGGATAGTATACGACATCCTGCGCCAAAATGCAACCCCCTGATTTGCAGATTAGATAAACAGAAAATATTTATCGTAAAACAATAAAAAATAGTTGACAAACAGAAATTATGCTGCTATGATAGGTACAACAAGGAAAGGAGTGAGCCTTATGAATACCAAAACCATGACCACCCTGCTGCGGGGGGTGCTGCTGGCGGCAGCGGTGCTGTGCGGGATATTTTTCCTCTGGTTCCTGCCCTCCTACGGGCAGGGGGTGCAGCAGGCGGACCCGGAATTCACCTGGGCCTACTGGCCCTGCCTCATCTGGGCGTGGCTGTTCGCCCTGCCCATCTTCGGGGCCATGCTCCCCTGCTGGCGCATCTTCGGCAGCATCAGCGCCCCGGAGGGGGCCTTCACCCGGCGGAATGCACGGGATATGCGGAGCATCTCCCGTCTGGCCTTTGCCGATGCGCTGATCTTTCCGGCGGGGATGTTCGTGCTGGCCTTTATGGGGGCCGGCAGCGCTCCGCTGACCATTATCATCACCCCCATGGTCATCTTCTGCTGCGCGGCGGTGGGGATCGTGTGCTATGTGCTCAGCCGTCTCATCGGTGACGCCGCCGCTCTCCGTGAGGAGAACGACATGACCATTTAAGGAGGGCGGAGCATGATCGTATTCAACATTGACGTAATGTTGGCCCGGCGGAAAATGAGTCTGACGGAGCTGTCGGAGCGGGTGGGCATCACCATGGCCAATCTCTCCATTCTGAAAACCGGCAAGGCCAAGGCGGTGCGGGTGGAGACGCTGAACAAGCTCTGCCACGCTTTGGACTGTCAGCCCGGCGATCTGTTGGAGTACCGGCCGGACGAGGAAGCCTGAAGAAAGTGAAAA
>ENA-UOJF01001873-UOJF01001873.1-human-gut-metagenome-genome-assembly--contig:-P74-NODE-1873-length-12873-cov-7.235840_pt1 | contig 12873 bp, 15 predicted proteins | sample MGYA00242344_ERZ723891 | MGnify/ENA metagenome assembly ERZ723891 | reverse complement strand
AAAGAACGCCACCAGGGTGACGGCCATGGCCACCACCACCGCCAGGATATTGGTTGGGAGCTTGTCCCAGGTGATTTTCTTGACCACCTGGGTGATGATGTTGGTGATCACGGTCAGGATCAGGGCCGCCAGCAGGATGGCGGACACCGCCAGGGGAATGTACTGCATAATGGTTTCCATGTGTATGTCCTCCTTAAAATTATTGCACAGCCCCGCCCAGGGCGCACAGCAGCAGGTCCAGGGAGGGGAATGTGTCGTAGTTGGCCAGCCAATAGTCCGGGGTGTTGATCACGCCGGCGGCCACCAGGGCGGCCACGCCCTCCTGGGGAGTGTCCGTGCGTGGCTTTGCCTTGGTGATGGTCTGCGCGGCCTTTTTCAGCAGGATCCCCAAGTATTTGACTTTCCCGGTCTCCGCCGCGTCTGCCCAGTAGTCCGGGGAATTGATCACGCCCAGGGCCTCCAGTTTGTCGGCGGCCGCCTGGGGGGTGTCCTGGAGCATAAGCACCTGGCCCACCCGGATCAGGTTCTTGTTTTGGATGGCGTTGATCTCCACCAGGGCGTCCACGGTTGTGCCGTAGGTCCCGGCGATCTTGGAGAGGGTTTCCCCGGCCTTCACGGTGTGGATGGTCTGGCCGGCGCTGTCGCTCCCGCCGCCCATCTTCTTGGCAATGGCGGCGAAGTCCGGGCAGATAAACCCGCGGATATACTTCCCGTTGATGGCCATGGTACGCTTTCCCACCTTGCCGCCGCTCATGTTGCCCTCTGTCACCACAAAGGTGCCCACCGCGCTGTTTACCTGGGTCACAATGCCGATGTGGTCCCCGGCTCCGGTGCAGTCGCCTTTTCCGGTATCGTCCCAGTCATACACGCAGGCACCGCCCACATGGCAGAAGTGGGCGTCATTCTCCACCCAAATGCCTTTACCCTTTGCGATCTGCACGAACTTCTCCACGCCGCACTCGGTCCCGGTGTACTCCGCGATCCCGGCCTTTATGTATGCCGCGCTCACCGTGGCCGCGCAATAGGCGTCTTTCACCTGCATTTTGTAGCCGCGGGCCAGGGGCTTGTGGCCGTTGTAGATCTCCAGGATCTCTAGGTGCTTGGCGCTCCCCTTGGTTGCCCCCACCCATGCGTTGATAATGTCGGCCACCTTCTGCCGCAGTTGGTGTTCTCTCATAGCGTTTTCCCTCCTTACCGGCCCACGTCTGGCGGTTCCTCCCGCTCCGTGGGCGGTTCCACCGGGGCGGCCCCGCGGCCGCTCCCGCTCGTTCTGGCGGCCTCCGCCGCCTTGTCCTTGTTGGTCTTAATCCATCCCATGACGCCGTTTTCCAGGCCGCACACGCCGAACACACAGGCGGTCAGGGTGGACGGCTCCCCGCCGGTGTGCCAGAACACAGCCAGGGCGGCCACGGTATAGGCCACCAGGATCACACCCTCCAGCACCAGCACCTTGTCCATGACGCCCATTTTCTTGGGGGCGTCCCTTGCCTTTTGCGCCGTTCTCTGGCCGTGTGTGGTTCGGCGTAGGCGCCGCGCCGTAGCTCCGCACACCAGGAAACCCAGCACGGTCCCCAGTGTCATGGAGGCAACGGCCAGCAGCATGGTTTTCATGGTTCGTCCTCCTTCAAAAAATCGTGCTTGATCAGTCGGTCATCATATACCCGGCTGATATTCGCCACCGCATGGGTGGTCCGGTTGTTCTGGTAATCCGGGTTTGCTTTGCAGTATTTTTCGTACTGGTCGATTTCCGCCAGGATCTCCACAAATTCCTCTTGTGTGTGCGGAATGTCCCGCAGCAGCTCATTGTTGAATTGCAAGATCCTGGCCCGGTGCGTGTCCGCCGTCCTGGCTCCATCCATTTTTATGTGTGCGTCCAGGATCTCGCGGGTTTCGTCCAGCTTGTCGATCACATCCTTGTTGATGGCCCGCCCCACGGCCCGCGCAATAGCGGACCATGGATCCAGCTTAATGGGGGAAATCTGGATCAGCGTCATGGCCACCAGGACGATCCCGCCGCCAGTCAGCACTTCTGCCTCTGTCATGTGGACACCTCCCCGATGGCCTGGGCATAGTCCCGGCGGATCGCCGCGATCTCCTCCTCATGGTGGAGCGCGTGGAGCTGTGCCAGCTCCATGGCCTGGGCCTGTATGATCACATTCATTCTGTCGATGATGGCGCACAGATCCGCCGCCAGTTTGGTGTTGTCCATGGCCGTCACCCCCTCGTGCCAATCAGAGCGGCAATGTGCCGCAGATCCTCCACCGGGGCCTCAAAAAATGCGTGGCCCCATATAAAGTGATCCTCATGCTCCGGGTGTCGGTACTTCTGGCACACGGGATCCTCCCACACGCGATCCCAGCGGGCTTGATGGTCCTTGTCCCGCTTCTCCAGCCGCTTGGTGATGGCCAGCGTCAGGGCGCCCCGCTCCCGTCCTTTGCCGTCATCATCCCGCGCAAAATACAGGTGGGCCTTTCGGCTGGCTACTGTACACAGCTGGCGCCCCTGGTGGATTAGGTAATCCTCCACGGCCTCCACCGTGGTTCCGTATGGAAGATTGACCGGGCCGGTGATGGTGTCGATCCTGGCCCGCTGCTTAACAATGTACCTCCGGCCCATTGGTTACGCCTCCGTTTCTCCAGCGGCCACGGCCTCCCATTGCCACAGGCCGGCGGTTCCCGGCGCCCATACGCACGGCTTCATATCCGCCTTGCAGAGATACACAGCGGCGTTATAGGAGTAATACAGTCCGCTGGCGCAGTCCATCCCGTACACCCACGGGATCGGGTCCTCTTTGGTTCCCGCGTGGGCGGTGTCAATAGGCCGGTAAACGGCCAGCATACCCTCTCCGTGTGGCGGCTGGTGGGCCTGCGGTGTCACTTCCTGCACGACGCGGTACAGGGTCCCGCCGTCGTTTATGATCGTGTCCTTGATCAGTTTCTTGCCTGCTGCCAGGACCTCCTCCCAGGTCTTGAACAGGTCCGGCATTTCCAGGGCCGTTTCGTCCGGCACGTCCGTGGCCGCCTGGACATACAGGCGGGCCGCGGCGGACAGTTGGCCGGACAGTTTGGCGTTTTGGGCCGCGCTTTCCCTGGCGGCCTGGATCTCCACGCCCGCGTCCGCCACCTCCAGGATCACGCTCTCCGCGCCCTCCAGGACCTCCCGGCCCAGGAGGTGGTACACGGTCCCGTTATGGGCAATCCCCGCGGCCTCCACCTCCTGGCACAGCACAAAGCAGCCGTTTCTGGCCTGCCGCACATAGCTGGGTGCCTCAATCAGTGCCAGTTCGGTCCCGTCTTTTACAATCCGATACATGCTTTTTCCTCCTCGGTTTTCCTGCTTTTGGTGTAATATAAACGCTCACTTGTGGATTAAACCACAAAGCCGGGGGCCAGCGCCCATGAATAGTCTGCATTGATACCGGCGGTCGTGCCGTCCTCGTTGACAAGGCAGAAAGAGCCACCGTCGCCGACATTGGCGGAACGGGTCCACGCAGCGACCGCCGTTCCCGTGCTGTCGTGCCTGTAATGCGCTTTGCTGTTGCCCGCCTTGTAGTAGTCATACTGCTTTTGGTAGTTCTGCTCGGCGCTGTTGGCGTATCTCCTCCGGCTGCCGTGGTATTCAAACTCTGCCAGCAGGAAAAGCCAGTCGGTGGTGGCCGTCACATAGCTGGCCGTGTCATATCCGCCGCCGGTGTTGTCGCTGTACTTGGACACGGATTTCATAGCGGCCCGGAGGTCCGCCGGCAGGGCCGCCAGCAGGGAGTTGGCCGGCGGGCTGGACGGCGCTCCGCTGTTGCCCAGTACGGTTTTCCGCATGTGGCTGTTGCTCCATCCGCCGCGGTTAGTCTGTTCAGTGTTCATACAGAAACCGCTTGACACATAGTTGCCGTAATTGCTATCACACAGCCCCACCAGCTTGTTGGCGATCTTTCCGATCTGGAAATGGATCCGGTTGCTGCCCTCCCGGTTGCTGTTGTGATTAAACCCGATGATAAAAGCGGCAATGGACAGGTTGGAGAATGTAAAACTCTGCACTGTCCCGTTGATGGTGATAGTCTTGGTGTCGCCCACATCCCAGTAATTATCACCCTTTCCGGCATCCGAAACCGCTTTGATCGTGGCCCAGCTGTTGGAGTTTAGCGTGGTGTTGATGGTGGTCACCGTGATGGCTTGGGTGGTGGTCTTGGTCACACCGCCCTCTGTGTAGGAAACCGTGATGGTTGTATTTCCTGCGGCCAGGGCGCCGGTGGGGGAATAGGTATAGCCGCTTGCCGTGCCGCTGCTCCCGTCCGTGTAGTGGGCGGTCACCACCATGCCGGCGGTGCTGAACTGCTCACCGGAAAAGTAGCTGGTGCGGTTGGGGGGCGTGGTGACTGCGATCCGGTCCAGCACCTTGGCCACCGTGATGGCCTGCGTGGCGGTCTTGGTCACATCCCCCTCCGTGTAGGAAACCGTGATGGTTGTATCACTCAATTTCAGGGCGCCGGTGGGGGAATAGGTGTACCCGGTCACCGTCCGGCTCTGGCCGTCTGTATAGCGGGCCGTGACGGCCATACCCGCCGGGCTGAACACTTCCCCGTACTTGTAGGCGGTTTTCGTGGGCGGGTTGGAAATCTCAATGCTGGCCAGCACCCGCACCGTCACCGCCACGCTTGCGGTTTTTCGGATCCCTGCCCGCTGATAGTTCACCGTGATGGCCGTTGTGTCCTTGGCAATGGTGGCGGGGGAGAAAGTACAGTCACCTGTCACATTCTCGGTGGTGTCATCTGCAAACGTGGCCGTCACCACCATGCCCGCAGGATCGAATGCCTCCCCGATGTAGTAGGTCTTTTTACCTGGCTGTGTAGTCACGGCAATGCCGCTGGTGATCATCAGATCCACCTCGTACAGCAGGGCGCCGCTCACATCCACCACTTGGCTGGCGTTTGCTCCGCCCAGGGAGGCGGTCACGGTCCAGTCCCCCACATAGGGCAGCTCAAACTCCGTGGATCCCGTGCCCTCCAGGTTGGTCACGCCGTCCGAACAGGTCACGGACGCGCCTGCACAGGTGGTCACCTTGATGGTGGGGCTTTGTACGCCGATGGCCTCTTTCAGGCTCTGGAGCGTGGCCCGCATGTGCTGGCCGCTGTCGTGGTCGTAGAACGGGATAAAGTCCTGTGTGGTCATGGCCTCCGCCAGTGTCAGCTTGTTGGTGGGCTTCTGGTAGTCGGTGCCCGGTTCAGCCGTCCCTATGGTGTAGGTGTCCCCGTCCTCTCCGGTGGCTTTGGTCCCTTTCAGCAGGCCCTCCGCCTTGATGGCGTCCTGCTTGTCTTTCAGGGCGCCGTTGTGGGCCTCGGGATCCTCGTTGTGCGTTTTGATCAGGCCGCCCAGGCTCTTCTCCAGCTCCGGCTTTAGGGTCCCGTTGAAATAGGCCGCCACCTCCTCGGCGGTCATCCACGCCTCCGCGGGGTAGGACACCTCCACCTCCACTCCGGCAGTCACGGTGATGGAAACGGGGTAGCGGCGCACATCCGGGGCGGTCCCCTCCACATAGGCGCTCACATACTGCTTTTGCTCTCCCAGGGATCCGTAGTAGATCATGGTTTCGGCCCCGTTCTCCACCTTGCCGAACACGGCAAAGCCGCCGATCCAGAAACCCTCCTTTAATCCGCCGTTCAGGTCGCTGCGGTACTCCACCAGCATGTTGACGGCTGTGCCGTCCACCGTCGGCTCCGTGCTGGTGCCGTTGGGGCCTGGGTCAATGGGGGCGGTCAGCTTCCGGGCCGCCTCCGCGCTCTCCGCGGTGCCCTTGTCCATGACCACCTTGGTGATGGTCAGCTTATCGCCGGCCACCATTTCGGCCAGCAGGTTATTGCCAGCTTCTGTGATTACAAATCCGTAAAACATGGTTGCCTCCTCTTACTCCGCCGCCGGTATGGCGGTCTGTGTGATGGTCCCGAAAACGCCGCCCGCCCGGATCGGCGCCTCCAGGTTGTAGTCCATGGCCGCCGCCGGCAGGGCAGTGGACATATACCCCCGGCCCATGGCGCCCGTGATGGTCAGGGCCGCCGGGTCCATGACCGCAATGGTGATAATGTCATCCAGCCAGGAGGAAAGCCGCTTGACAGAGGCCAGGACCCGCCGGAACTCCTCCAGCTCTCCCGGCCCCACCTCTCCGCCGTCCCCCACATAGGCCCGGAAGTGGTGCGGATCCCCGTTGTACTCGTACCACTCCTCGATGTACCCGGTTTCAAAGATGGTTTCTATGATCCGGTTCACCGCCGCCGGGGTGCCCATCTGCGTGTAAAACAATAGGGATCCCTCAATCAGCGCCCGCTTGGTTTTGATGGAATAATTTTCATCATAGGACGGGGTGCGCAGCTCCACGGCCATGTAGTCCAGCAGCCACTCCGGCATGGTGGCAATGGCCGCATAGGTCCGGGCCGCGTCGGCATAGGCGCACAGCTTTTCCACCTGCCGCCCCACCGCGTGGGCAATCGCCTGGACTTCCACCTGGCCGGCCAGGTTCTCCGGCGCAATGTCGGTAAAGCGGCTCCCGGAAAGTTTAATCATCCTCCAGCCCTCCATAGGTCACGGTGGCCTCCCCCTGGATGGCGGACACCTTTGTGGCCGCCACAGCTGTGTATGTGGGGGCCGTCACGGTCACCCGCTTGGCCCCGGCTTGCATGACCATAGCCACCAGTTTGGAGGGGTTTATGTCCCGTCCAATGGCCCGCTGCCAGGTCTGATAATCCGCCACCGCCTGGGCCACCGCCGCCTGTATGGTCACCGCCTTGGCGCTGTCGCTCCGGTTGATGTAATAGGTCAGTCCGATGGTATATGGGACCTCCTCCGGGGCCGAAACCTGCACCAGATCCGTCATAGGGCGGATCGTTTTGTCGTTCAGGTATCCCTTTAGCCCGTTGATCATTTCCATCCCCGGCGTGGACCCGTCGGCCATGATGAAAACAATATTCACCGTTCCGGCCTCCTGGTCGCTGGTAGCCACCACATCCCCAATGGCCGGGTTGTACGCCTTGGCGTGGTACAGGTAGCCGTCCTCCGGTCCCGCCGTGGAGTATGCGCCGGGTGCCAGGAAAACCCGCTCCGCCAGGTCTGCGTCACTCTCGATCTCCGCTCCGCCCTCCGTAGTGGCGGTGTTGGTCACACTGGCCACATAGGGGACAGGATCCACCATTGTGGACAGTTCCCCGGCGGTCAGGCCGTTTCCGGCGGTTCCGGTTTCGGTGCATGTGGCCGCCACCTCCACCTCGGTGCTGCCCGGTGGGATCTCCGCGTATTCGTCCGTGGCAAAGTACACGGACCCGGAGGACGCCACCCTGGTGCCCTGCGGGATGGCCGTTGCCGTTTCCCGCTCCGCCGCCAGGGTAAAGCGCAGGGTACAGGTTGCCGCCGTGGCCGGGCTTCTGGTAACGCCCTTAAAAAGCGCCAGGTTGTCCAGGTAGTCGGAATAGCTGTATTTCAATAGGCTTTGCTTGCCCTGCCGGTCTATGTACTGCATGGCCTGGTAGATCTGCGCCGCCGCGGCATACAGGATCATGCGGTGGACGCTGGCCCGGTCCAGGGAAACGGTCACGCCCTGGGCCTGCGTCATGTATGCCTCATAATCGGCCACCATTTCGCCCCGCACATCCTCCACCGTCTTATTGTCAATAAAGCTGATTTCCGGCGTGTTCTTGATTGCTGACATATCAGGCACTTGTGATCACCACCTTGGGATAAAATACGCCCTCGCCGCCATGGGTCCATTGGACGGACTGCACCCGCACCTCCGGGATAAATTGGGCCGTCTTTTTCGTGATTTCCGCCGTGTAAAGGCTCTTGGCCACCTCCGGCGGCATGTCCACAAAATCCATGTTGATCCCAAATTCCCGATCCAGCGGCATAGTTCCCTCCCTGGTGGAGTACAGCAGGGCCAGCTTGCGGTCCAGCTCCGCCATGGCGTCATTGGCAAAAGTGAATTGCAGTTGAAAATCAAAAGGTGAAATATTCATGCGTATTCCTCCAGCGTGATGGACAGAGCGGCCTTGACCAGCTCCCCGCGGCTGAATATGGTGGACCAGGTTTCGCTTGATCCGGTCAGCCGAAACGGATTTTTTCCCACCGGCCTGTTGCCGATGACCAAATATTCCGCCGTCCCTGCTTCCACCATGCCCTCCACCGCCTCCAGCACGGACCGGGGGCGCACCCCCAGGCCGGCGGACAGGTATATGGTCAGGTTTACAGCCTGGAGGCCAGGGCCTAAAAACTCCGCCTTTGGTTTTGCTCCCATGGTTTCATGGATGGCCCAGCGCCCGGAGGTTTCCCTGGTCATTTCCTGGAGGATCAGGGCAGTTTCGTCGCTCACCTCAAAGACGATGTTCCGCCCCAGCGTTCCAATGGTCACAGCTTACCCTCCTATCCTCACATTGGGACTGCCGCCCGTCACGGTTCCGCTCCCGCTGTGCGCGGTCAGGGCATCACCCGTGCGGGCCGCTGGCTTCCCGTTGATCCGCACCGTCCCGCTCCCGGCGCCCACGGCGCCCTGGCTGGACCCGCAGCACCCGTCCCGCTCGGTGGTGATACTCCCCACCGTAGCGGCGGACAGGCCATTGATCCGCACCGTCCCCGAACACGCCCCGGAGATCTCCCCGCTGAACGGTTCCGGGGAGTGGGGCGGCACATGCCCCGTGTGTTCCCCGGCGGTGGTTCCCGCCACCGCGTCGGTTATTCTTGCCGCCTGCGGCATGGATCCCGCCTCCTTTAGTTCAGGTCGATGGTGGCGCCGTTTATGGTCACCGCTCCGCCGGCCTCTATTTTGATGGCCCCGGCGCATTGGATGGTCATGGTGCTGCCGTCATACCGGATCATGGCCTCCCCCGGCGTCCGGCCCAGGTCCTTGCGGTACAGGCCCTCCGCGCCCTCCGGGGGTTTGTTATTGCCGGACCAATACCGGCCCAGGACCAGCCCCGCCTCGGTCCCGTTGGATAGGTGCAGCACCATGACGGGATCTCCCACCTTTGGCATGTTGTACTCTGTGCAGAGCATGGGCAGGGGGGCGGTCACGCTGTTGTCCTTGTCGGGGTAGACCACCCGCACCAGGCCGGCGGCGTAGTCAATGGATGAAACCTTGCCCACCCTGAAAATTTCATTTGCCATGTCGTTCTCCTCAATCCGCTGTCAGGGCGTTGGCCGCGCTGATCAGCAGAGTGTCCAGCCATGCCAGGGAGGAGTAAGCGGTGGCCCAGTAGTCCGGGGAGTTGATCACCCCGGTGTTGGTCAGCACTTTCAGCGCCGCGTCCACCGTCGTGATACTTGTCCCGCCCAGGTTTACCTTGATCCGGGTTGCCATGTTCAGGATCAGGCCGTCCAGGTTTTTCACATCCTTGTAATGGGCCACCCAATACTCCGGGGAGGCCATGACGCCCACGGCGGCCAGCCGCTCGGCGGCGTCCTTGATCACTTCCTCGCTCATGGCTTCCACCAGGGACAGCTCCAGGTCCATGGTGTACCCCGCCCCGACATGGTGCGTAATGCTGTCTATGTAATACTTTCCAGACAGGCGCCCCAGGCCCACCACAGTGACACACTGGGAGGCCACCAGGGCGGCGTTGCCTGTCATGGTCACGGACAGGGTGGTGGCGCCGTGGTTCGCCTTGTCCACCGCCGCCCGGATCCGCCGCTCTGCGTCGGCCAGGTTGTCCGCCTTGCCGGATTGTTTCAGGATCCGTGTGCCAGTCCCCACAGTGGCCTTGATCTCCTCCTCGGTGATCGGGTCCGTGTAGGTGTACTCCCCGCCAGTGTAGGTCCCGGCCAGGGTTTTTTTCCAGCTCCAGCTCTCCATATCGGTTTCCCGTATGGTCAGCACAGGGTCCTTTTTCTTGTACGCCTCCCGGTCAAATACCACGATTTTTTGGGCGTACACTTTCATGGCATAGCCGTAAGCGTCGCACAGCTCCATGTAAAAATCACAATCGGTCTGCCCGGACTGCTCAATGGACTGGATCGTGAAAGGGGTTCCCTCCACATCCCAGGCCAGGGCAATGCCCGCACGGCTTGCGATCTCTTTTCCGATTTCCTGGACGGTCACCTTTTCCCAGGTCTTTGTCCGCTCGGTTTCCCGAAAAGCGCCGTCCGCCGGCACCGACACGGCGGAAATGGTCCCGGTAATGGGCCAGCCCGCAAACTCGAAATTGTCCAGGATGAAAAACCCGCAGGGGAGGGCGCGGTTGTCGCCCTCCCGCTCCCAGTTGGAAAGTTTTATGGCGGCCTCCAGCGTATCGCCCGCCAGAGGCATCCAGGCCACCGTCCACTGGCGGTCCCGGTCATGGATCGCAATATCCAGGCTGTCCGCCTCTCCGCTGGCCGGGTCCGTGTAGGTGATCTCCGTGGTCTGGCCCAGCATTTTACTTTTGACCGCCGCGCCGTTCCAGGTCAGATCCACCGCCGCGCTGCGTGTTCTCATGCTCCCGTCCTCCAGATCGGCAGGTTTTCCGCCTTGTCATCCTCCGGCGGGTCCGGTGTTTGCAGGACCGTCCCCGCCTCAAATACGAAAATATCCAGCAGGGGGAGGTTGTTCTGCATAAGCCAGCCTGTATATGTTTCGCTTCCATATACCTTGTGCGCGATAGCGTCCCAGGCGTCCCCCTGTTGGGTGGTGTAGGTTTTTGCCATGTGCGGGCCTCCTTACGCCGGGGCAAACTTTTTGCGCCGCTCCTCGGCTTTCATCTGCTTGTACATCTTTTTGAACTCCGCAAAACTCATGCGGGCGGCTTCCACGGCCTCCTCCTTGGTGGTGTTGCCGTGGAAATTGAACACAGGGGACCACACGATTCGGTCCCCGTCGCCGTCCTCCGGGCCTCCGCCGCCTTGCGGTTTCGGCTTGGTCCATTCGTCCAGCAGGGCCGCCAGCTTGGACAGCGGCATGACCGCCTCCGGCTCTCCTCCCTCACCGATCATGGCCAGTGTGGGGGCCGTTGCAATACCGCCAGCGGCCAGGGCCGGAATGGTCGGGATATTAAATCCCAGGGTTGTGCCGCCCACGCCCGGCACCCAGTCCGGGATCGTCACGGAAATGCTGTTGATTTTTCCAATGACCCAGTTGATGGCAGAGATCACCGCGTTAATGGGAACTTTCGCCAGGTTCACGATCATGCCGAAAACATTGCCGAAAATATCCACAATGTTTTGCCAGGCGGCGCCCCAGTTGCCCGAAAATACATTGGTTACAAACTCGATTAGGCTTGTTAAGATGGCAATTACATTTTCGATGTAGGGGGCAAAGGCCACAAAAGCAGCCTCCAGCACATTCAGTACCACATTGGCCAGATCGGACAGAACGGGGGCCAGGCTGGTGGCAATCAGGCTCACCAGGTTGCCAAATGCCTGTATGAGAGGCTGAACCTTTTGCCAGATCCCCATAACTGCGGTTCTGAATTTCTCGCTTCTGTTCCACAGGATCACAAATGCGCCTGCTACCGCCGCGATAATACCGATGATGATTGTAAATTTTCCGCCCAGCAGGCCCACAACGGTTTTCAGGAGGCCACCCTGCTTGACCGCCGTGCCCAGTACCGTGCCGATCCCCTTAATAGCTCCCGCCGCTTGGCCCGCTGTCCTCAGGGCCATAAATGCCCCCACGGCGGTGCCGATGGCCCCGGCCATGGTCAGCAGCATGTCCTTGTTTTCCCCGATCCATTGGGCGGCTGTCTTGATCGTCGGAATGACATTTCCTTGCACATATCCACCCAGTTTTTCCACAGCGGTCTGCACATTTGGGATAACGGTTGCCGATAGGAAGTTCAGGCCGTCCAGTATGTACGGCTCCAGCTGTTCCCCGATGGTCCACAGAATCCCCTCCGCCTGGCGTTTCACTCCCTGCATTGCGCTCTCCAGGTCGTTGTATCGCACAGAATTGATCTGATCCAGTGCCCCTTTGGTGTCATAGGCTGCCGTGGAGGCGTCCGCCATTGCCTGCATGGCCTCCGCGCCCAGGTCCTCCCACATAGTTCCGAACAGGGCCACGCCCAGCGCGTCCCGCTTCACCTGATCGTCCATATCCATCAGGGTGTTTAACACATCAAAAAATGCCTTGTTTGCGTCCTCGCCACCGCCAGCAAAGGTTTCCATCATGGCGTCGGCATTGTAGCCCAAATCCTGGAACGCCTGCACCGTGGTGTCGCTGCCGTCAATGGCTCGGATCGAAAACTCCTTGATGGCGTCGCCCACCTTGTCCAGGTTCCACGCCGTGCTGTCCGCGCCGCTTTGCAGCAGTTGGAACATGCCGTCCGCCGTAAATCCCAGTTTGGAGAACTGGCTGGAATACTCGTTGATGGTGTCGATCAGTTCCCCGGAGTAGTCCAGGCCGTTTTGGGCACCCGCCGCGATCAGGCTGAACGCCTCTTTTGCGGATCCGCCGAAATTCTTTGTAATGGCCGCCGCGGCGCGTGTGCTTTCCTCCACGCCGTACTCGAATGTGTCCCGGAGCGCCAGGGCTGCCTCCGTGGCCTCCTGGATTTCATCCGGGGATATGTTTTTCAGGTTCCTGTCCACCGTGGCCACAGCGTCCGCCGCGTCCTGGAGGTTTTCACCAAAATTGTTTTTGTAAACTGCCTCCATTGCGCCCTGGAGGTTGTCCAGCTCCTCGCCGGCGGCTCCGGTTGCCGCCGCCATGCTGTTCACGGCCTGCTCATGCTCCGTATAGGACTTGACCGCGGCCACGCCCACCGCAGTGGCCGCCGCCGCAGTTACGCCGGCGGCCACCTTGGCAGCTTTCCCGATCTTTTCCGCTGTCTTTGCCAGCTGGCCCAGGTTTTCGTCCGCGTCCAGGCAGGCTTTTTTCAAAGAGCTGTCCACTCTGCCGGCTATCTTGATCGCCAGCTCATAGGCTTTTCCT
>ENA-UOJF01001866-UOJF01001866.1-human-gut-metagenome-genome-assembly--contig:-P74-NODE-1866-length-12908-cov-5.140979_pt1 | contig 12908 bp, 8 predicted proteins | sample MGYA00242344_ERZ723891 | MGnify/ENA metagenome assembly ERZ723891 | reverse complement strand
CAATAGTTCAAGTAGTGTTATTATATCTGTGGTTCTGATGGCAATAGTTGGTATTGTTTCCATTGGTATTTTTAATGGTACTTTATATAGCCTGGTAATGAGTTTTCTCTGGAGCAATACCAGTTTCGGTATACATCGTTTCAAGGTGAAATTAGATACTACGTATTGTATAAAATATGCCATTCTCGCATTTTTAGCTTTATTACCTTTTCTCGCTGTTGCTGGTTATATTATCTTCGATCAAATATTAAATGCGTATGATAGTTCTGTGTATGCAAATGATGATATTGAGAATTTACAGCAATTTATGGAAATGCAACGTAAAATGATAATCGCGCAGTTAATCTATTATTTTGGGATTGCTGTTAGCACCAGTTATTTAACGGTGTCGTTGCGAAATCATTTTATGAGCAACCTGTCACTGAATGATGGGCGTATTCGTTTTCGCTCAACTTTAACGTACCACGGTATGCTTTATCGCATGTGTGCGTTGGTGGTGATATCCGGGATTACGGGCGGTCTGGCTTATCCACTGCTGAAAATATGGATGATTGACTGGCAGGCAAAAAATACGTATTTGCTGGGCGATTTGGATGACCTTCCTTTAATCAATAAAGAAGAACAACCAGATAAAGGCTTCTTAGCCAGGATTTCACGGGGAATTATGCCTTCTTTACCATTTCTGTAAGAGATAAAAAAGGCCGGAGCATGCTACGGCCTTCGTTTTCATCGCTGTGATTTGATTACAGCGCGGCGATAACAGCCTGCTGTTCAATCAGCTTCGCTTTCGCTTCTGCATAGCCTTCCAGCTTTTCACGCTCTTTCGCGATGACCGCTTCCGGTGCGCGGGCGACAAAGCCTTCATTCGCCAGCTTATTCTCGATGCGGCTGATTTCGCCTTCGATCTTCGCCACTTCTTTCGCCAGACGCGCCAGCTCATCTTCTTTGTTGATGAGGCCAGCCATCGGGATCAGCAGCTCTGCGCCGTCGATGATCTTCGTAACGGAAACCGGACCTTTGTTATCGGCAGGCAGCACGGTGATGCTTTCCAGACGCGCCAGGGTTTGCAGGAAGCCACGGTTTTCATTTACGCGACGTTCTGCATCCGCGCTGCAACCACGCAGCAGCAGCTCCAGCGGTTTGCCCGGTGCGATGTTCATTTCTGCACGGATGTTACGTACCGCAACGATCGCCTGCTTCAACCACTCTGTGTCGGCCAGTGCGGCTTCATCAACCTGAGATGCATCGTACTGCGGGAACGGCTGCAGCATGATGGTGTCGGCAGTGATACCGCAAAGTACTTTCACACGCTGCCAGATGGTTTCGGTGATGAACGGAATGATCGGATGCGCGAGGCGCAGCAGACCTTCCAGCACGGTCACCAGCGTATGGCGAGTACCGCGCAGTTCGGCTTCGGTGCCACCGTTCATTACCGGCTTAGTCAGCTCCAGATACCAGTCACAGAACTGGTTCCAGGTGAACTCATACAGAATGCCTGCGGCGATATCGAAGCGGAAGCTGTCCAGCGCTTCGCGGTACGCTTTGATGGTCTGGTTGAACTCTGCCAGAATCCAGCGGTCCGCCAGCGACAGCGTCATTTCACCGCCGTTGAAGCCGCAATCCTGACCTTCTGTGTTCATCAGCACAAAGCGGCTGGCGTTCCACAGCTTGTTACAGAAGTTACGGTAACCTTCCAGACGCTTCATATCCCAGTTGATGTCACGACCAGTAGAAGCCAGCGCCGCCAGGGTGAAGCGCAGCGCATCAGTACCGTGCGGCTCAATGCCGTTCGGGAACTGCTTCTCGGTGCGCTTACGGATTTTGTCCGCCAGTTGCGGCTGCATCATATTGCCGGTACGTTTTTCCAGCAGTTCTGGCAGCGAAATGCCGTCAACCATATCCAGCGGGTCGATAACGTTACCCTTGGATTTGGACATCTTCTGGCCTTCGTCATCACGAATCAGGCCGGTCATGTAAACGGTGTGGAACGGCACCTGCGGTTTGCCATTTTCATCTTTGATGAAGTGCATGGTCATCATGATCATGCGGGCAATCCAGAAGAAGATGATGTCGAAACCAGATACCATCACGCTGGTTGGGTGGAACTGACGCAGGGCGTCGGTGTTTTCCGGCCAGCCTAGGGTAGAGAAGGTCCACAGCGCAGAAGAGAACCAGGTGTCGAGAACGTCTTCGTCCTGACGCAGGGCAACGTCGGCACCGAGGTTATTTTCTTTACGCACTTCGTCTTCGTTGCGGCCAACATAAACGTTACCCGCTTCGTCGTACCATGCCGGGATTCGGTGACCCCACCACAGCTGACGAGAGATACACCAGTCCTGAATATCGCGCATCCAGGAGAAGTACATGTTTTCGTACTGCTTCGGTACGAACTGAATGTCGCCATTCTCAACCGCTTCAACTGCCGGTTTCGCCAGGACATCGGCACGCACGTACCACTGGTCGGTCAGCATCGGTTCGATAACTACGCCGCCACGGTCGCCGTAAGGAACGGTCAGGTCGTGCGGTTTAATTTCTTCCAGCAGGCCGAGTGCGTCAACCGCAGCAACGACTGCTTTACGTGCAGCAAAACGCTCGAGTTTCTGGAACTCTGCCGGGATTTCGCTGGAATAAACGTCAGATTCGTTACCTTTGGTATCGAACACCTGGGCGCTTTCACGGATATCGCCGTCAAAGGTCAGGATGTTGATCATCGGCAGCGCGTGACGTTTACCCACTTCATAGTCGTTAAAGTCGTGCGCCGGAGTGATTTTCACGCAGCCGGTGCCTTTTTCCATGTCGGCGTGTTCGTCGCCAACGATCGGAATACGACGGTTAACCAGCGGCAGAATGACATATTTGCCAATCAGATCTTTGTAACGCGGATCTTCCGGGTTAACGGCTACGCCAGTATCGCCCAGCAGGGTTTCCGGACGGGTAGTCGCAACCACCAGATAATCTTTACCGTCTGCGGTTTTCGCGCCGTCAGCCAGCGGATAGCGGATGTGCCACATCGAACCTTTTGATTCGCGGTTTTCCACTTCCAGGTCAGAGATAGCGGTGCGCAGTTTCGGGTCCCAGTTTACCAGGCGTTTGCCACGGTAAATCAGGTCTTCTTTATACAGACGAACGAAAACTTCTTTCACCGCATTGGACAGGCCTTCGTCCATGGTGAAGCGTTCACGCTCCCAGTCGACGGAGTTGCCGAGACGGCGCATCTGACGGGTAATGGTGCCGCCGGACTCCGCTTTCCATTCCCAGATTTTGTCGATGAAAGCTTCGCGGCCGTAGTCGTGACGGGTTTTACCTTCTTCTGCGGCAATCTTGCGCTCAACGACCATCTGGGTAGCGATCCCGGCGTGGTCAGTACCGACCTGCCACAGGGTGTTTTTGCCCTGCATGCGCTGATAGCGGATCATGGTATCCATGATGGTTTGCTGGAAGGCGTGACCCATATGCAAACTGCCGGTGACGTTCGGCGGCGGGATCATGATGCAGAAACTTTCCTGGCTTTCATCGCCATTAGGCTTAAAGTAGCCCTGCTTTTCCCAGTGCTCGTAAAGCGGCTGTTCGATATCTTGTGGGTTATATGTCTTTTCCATTATTTCCAGGTTGCCGTATTCAGGTTGAAACCAGCCACGCGGTAGGCTTTATAGCGTTCGCGCGCCAGTTGTTTCAGAGAATCTTCATAAGGAACGAAGTCTACCACTTCTGTGAAAGCGGTGGCAAAATCTGCAAAGCTTGTTCGCAGACTAATCAATATATCGCGCGGGCTGCTGCTGCGTTTTTGCGGCCAGGCGATCTCCACCGGCGCACCGCCGCGCGGTCCTTCTCCCGCTAAATTATGCGGAACAAAGCTTTCTGCCGGACGCGCCCACAGGGCTTCATCCAGCCGGTAAGCCTGCTTTTCATCTTCACAGGCGATGAGCACGCGCTTACCGCTGCGCCAACGTTCTGCGGCAATTTCACACACCAGTTGCTCAACGGCGCTTAAGCCATCGACGGTGGTGTCATTGTCCAGAAGGTAGAACGTCGCGTTTTTCATATATGGGGCTTCTTGTGGTGGATTTAAATACGCATCAGGTATACACCGCAGCGCCTGATGCGACGCTGTTGTGTCTTATCAGGCCTACGAGTTCAGTGCTGTGTGTAGGTCGGATAAGGCGCTTACGCCGCATCCGACAATAACAGCATTGCCTGATGCGACGCTGCCGCGTCTTATCAGGCCTACGAGTTCGGTGCTGTGTAGGTCGGATAAGGCGTTCATGCCGCATCCGACAATAACAGCATTGCCTGATGCGACGCTTGCGCGTCTTATCAGGCCTACGAGTTCAGTGCTGTGTAGGTCGGATAAGGCGTTCACGCCGCATCCGGCAATAACAGCCTTGCCTGACGCAATTACTCTTCGCCGTTAAACCCAGCGCGGTTCAACAGGAACTGTGCCAGCAACGCTACCGGACGACCGGTTGCGCCTTTTGCTTTACCAGAACGCCAGGCGGTTCCGGCGATATCCAGGTGCGCCCAGTTGTACTTACGGGTAAAGCGCGACAGGAAGCAACCTGCGGTAATCGCCCCACCAGGACGACCGCCAATGTTCGCCATATCGGCAAAATTGGACTCCAGCTGTTCCTGATACTCGTCACCCAGCGGTAAGCGCCATGCGCGGTCACCGGATTGTTCAGACGCGGCAATCAGTTCATGGGCCAGCGGATTATGGTTCGCCATCAGACCGGTAATGTGATGACCCAGCGCGATCACGCAGGCACCGGTCAGCGTCGCCACGTCAATCACCGCTTCCGGCTCAAAACGCTCAACGTAAGTTAACACGTCGCACAGTACCAGGCGGCCTTCAGCGTCAGTATTCAGCACTTCAACGGTTTGACCGGACATGGTGGTTAACACATCGCCCGGACGATAGGCTCGTCCGCCAGGCATGTTTTCGCAGCCTGCCAACACGCCGATAACGTTAATCGGCAGTTGTAGCTCCGCGACCATACGCATCACACCGTAAACCGCTGCCGCACCGCACATATCGTACTTCATCTCATCCATGCCTTCTGAAGGCTTGATCGAGATACCGCCGGAGTCGAAGGTTAAACCTTTACCCACCAGCACGATTGGGCGTGCATCTTCCGACGCGTTGCCTTTGTACTCAATCACCGACATCAGCGATTCGTTCTGCGAACCCTGACCGACCGCCAGATAGGAATGCATCCCCAGCTCTTTCATCTGCTGTTCGCCGATAACGCGGGTGATAACATTCTTGCTGTAGCTGTCAGCCAGCTGGCGCGCTAGTGAAGCGAGGTAAGCGGCGTTACAGATATTCGGCGGCATATTGCCAAGATCCTTTGCTGCTTTAATCCCGGCGGCAATCGCCAGACCGTGCTGGATCGCGCGCTCACCGCTGGTCAGTTCACGGCGGGTCGGCACGTTGAACACCATTTTACGCAGCGGACGACGCGGTTCGCTCTTGTTCGTTTTCAGCTGATCGAAACTGTAGAGCGTTTCTTTTGCCGTCTCGACAGCCTGACGCACTTTCCAGTAGTTGTTACGGCCTTTAACGTGCAGTTCAGTCAGAAAGCAGACCGCTTCCATTGAGCCAGTATCATTCAGCGTATTAATGGTTTTCTGAATAACCTGCTTGTACTGACGCTCATCCAGCTCACGTTCTTTGCCGCAACCAATAAGGAGAATTCGCTCGGAAAGTACATTCGGAACATGGTGCAGCAACAATGTCTGCCCCGGTTTTCCTTCCAGTTCGCCCCGACGTAGCAGGGCGCTGATGTACCCATCGCTGATTTTATCGAGCTGTTCTGCAATCGGAGAAAGGCGACGTGGTTCGAAGACGCCCACGACGATGCAGGCACTCCGCTGTTTCTCCGGGCTACCGCTTTTTACACTAAACTCCATGCACTACGCTCCTGAATCTTAAAGACAACGGCGGTGGCTACAGATAGAATTGCAAGCTTTCGTAACTCATGTCCGCTGTTGCGATGACTTCGTGTTAATCTTAACGTTATTACGGCATTGGCACGTCAGAACAAAATCTGAGAGGTGAATCCGTTGAGTATAATTATCTTAGCGACGATTTCGACGACTCAAGAGAATAAATGACGTTTAAGCCATGAAACAAGCTAAAATCCTGCAAAAGACGAGTTTTTACGGGCGTATTTAAAGTGATAATCATAAGATATCTGGTGCGGGAGACGCTCAAAAGCCAGCTGGCGATACTCTTCATCTTGCTTTTGATCTTCTTCTGTCAAAAGTTAGTGAGGATCCTCGGCGCAGCGGTTGACGGCGATATTCCGGCGAATCTGGTGCTCTCCCTTCTCGGGTTGGGCGTGCCGGAAATGGCGCAGCTTATCCTGCCATTAAGCCTGTTCCTCGGGCTGCTGATGACGCTGGGCAAACTGTATACCGAAAGTGAAATTACGGTAATGCATGCCTGCGGCCTGAGCAAAGCGGTTCTGGTGAAAGCGGCAATGATCCTTGCGGTATTCACGGCAATCGTAGCGGCGGTTAACGTGATGTGGGCGGGACCGTGGTCATCGCGTCATCAGGATGAAGTGTTAGCAGAAGCGAAAGCGAACCCTGGCATGGCGGCGCTGGCGCAAGGGCAATTCCAGCAAGCGACTAATGGCAGCTCGGTGCTGTTCATCGAAAGCGTTGACGGCAGCGATTTCAAAGATGTGTTCCTCGCGCAAATTCGACCAAAAGGTAATGCACGTCCTTCTGTGGTGGTGGCCGATTCCGGACATTTAACCCAGCTGCGCGACGGCTCCCAGGTCGTCACTCTCAACCAGGGAACGCGCTTCGAAGGCACTGCATTGTTACGTGATTTCCGCATTACGGACTTCCAGGATTATCAGGCGATCATTGGTCACCAGGCGGTGGCGCTCGACCCGAACGATACCGACCAGATGGACATGCGCACATTGTGGAACACTGACACCGATCGTGCTCGCGCAGAACTGAACTGGCGTATCACGTTGGTATTCACCGTGTTTATGATGGCACTTATGGTCGTACCGCTGAGCGTGGTTAACCCACGTCAGGGACGCGTACTGTCGATGCTGCCAGCCATGCTGCTGTATCTACTTTTCTTCCTGATCCAGACCTCCCTGAAATCGAACGGCGGTAAAGGTAAGCTGGACCCGACGCTGTGGATGTGGACCGTTAACCTGATTTATCTGGCTTTAGCGATTGTTCTCAACCTTTGGGACACCGTGCCGGTCCGCCGCCTGCGCGCCAGTTTTTCGCGTAAAGGAGCGGTGTGATGCAACCTTTTGGCGTACTTGACCGCTATATCGGTAAAACTATTTTCACCACCATCATGATGACACTGTTCATGCTGGTGTCGCTGTCGGGCATTATCAAGTTTGTCGATCAGCTGAAAAAAGCCGGGCAGGGGAGTTACGACGCGTTAGGCGCAGGAATGTATACCTTGCTGAGCGTGCCGAAAGATGTGCAGATCTTCTTCCCGATGGCGGCTCTGCTTGGGGCGTTGCTTGGTCTTGGGATGCTGGCGCAGCGCAGCGAACTGGTGGTGATGCAGGCTTCTGGTTTTACCCGTATGCAGGTGGCGCTGTCGGTGATGAAAACCGCCATTCCGCTGGTCTTGCTGACGATGGCGATTGGCGAATGGGTCGCGCCGCAGGGCGAGCAGATGGCGCGTAACTACCGTGCGCAGGCGATGTACGGCGGCTCGTTGCTCTCTACCCAGCAAGGCTTATGGGCGAAAGATGGCAACAACTTCGTCTACATTGAGCGGGTTAAAGGTGACGAAGAGTTAGGTGGCATCAGCATTTATGCCTTTAACGAGAATCGTCGTCTGCAATCCGTACGCTATGCCGCTACTGCGAAGTTTGACCCGGAACATAAAGTCTGGCGTCTGTCGCAGGTTGATGAATCTGATCTGACCAATCCGAAACAGATTACCGGTTCGCAGACGGTGAGCGGCACCTGGAAAACCAACCTCACGCCGGACAAACTGGGCGTGGTGGCGCTGGACCCGGATGCACTCTCTATCAGCGGTTTGCACAACTATGTGAAGTATCTGAAGTCGAGCGGTCAGGATGCCGGACGTTATCAGCTCAACATGTGGAGCAAAATCTTCCAGCCGCTATCTGTGGCGGTGATGATGCTGATGGCGCTGTCGTTCATCTTTGGCCCACTGCGTAGCGTACCGATGGGCGTGCGTGTGGTCACCGGTATCAGTTTCGGTTTTGTCTTCTACGTACTGGACCAGATCTTCGGCCCGCTGACGTTGGTTTATGGCATCCCGCCGATCATCGGCGCACTGTTGCCAAGCGCCAGCTTCTTCTTAATCAGCCTGTGGCTGTTAATGAGAAAATCGTAACCGAATGAACGAATAAAGGGAGCGAAAGCTCCCTTTATTATTGTTAGCAAAGTGTGCTTCGTTCATTCCTGAAAAATAATTAAAATTCAATATATTGCAGTGGGGTGGGCATGATAAGACGCGCCAGCGTCGCATCAGGCAAAGACAAATCTCGCCTGACTTACCTTCTTCTCCCCCCCAGCAAACTCCCCAACATCCCGCGTACAATCTGATTCGTCACTTGGCGAGCGGCGCTTTTGGCCATTGTTTGCACCACACCATCTTTCTTCCAGCCGCGTGGTCCGGCAGTCCCGAACAAAAAATCCTTCAATGCCCCAAGAATGCCGTCATCCACCGCTACCTCTTTCCCTTTCGCGGGAGGATTATTTTGCTGCTCGGTACTGGCCTGAAAGCCTTTTTGCAACATCTCATAGGCGGATTCCCGGTCCACCTCATCCTCATATTTGCCATACACCGGAGAGTGATTAATCAAGCCATTACGCTCATCTTCCGTCACCGGCCCCATCCGCGAACAAGGCGCGATCACCATCGCACGCTCCACCACAGAAGGGCTTCCTTTCGCATCCAGAAAAGAGATCAACGCCTCGCCGGTGCCCAGTTCCTGAATCGCCTTTTCGGTATCAAACGCCGGATTGGCCCGCATGGTTTGCGCCGCTGCCTTCACTGCTTTCTGATCTTTTGGCGTAAAAGCCCGCAAAGCATGTTGAACGCGATTACCGAGCTGCCCGAGCACATTATCCGGAATATCAGACGGGTTTTGCGAAACGAACCAGACGCCCACGCCTTTTGAGCGAATAAGCCTTATCACCTGCTCAATCTTATCCAGCAGTACCTGCGGGGCATCGTTAAACAGCAGATGTGTCTCGTCGAAGAAAAACACCAGTTTTGGTTTCTCCAGATCGCCCGCTTCCGGCAATTGTTCATACAACTCTGAAAGCATCCACAGCAGGCTGGCGGCGTACAGTTTCGGCATCTGATAAAGTTTCTCGGCGCTGAGGATATTGATAACGCCTTTACCGTTGGCATCGGTGCGCATCCAGTCTTTGATATCCAGCATCGGCTCACCAAAGAAGTGTGCTGCGCCTTGCTGTTCCAGCGACAACAGCCCGCGCTGGATGGCACCAACCGATGCGCTACTGATATTACCGTACTGATTCTGGAAGGATTTGGCGTTATCGCCGATGTACTGGGTAATTGCCCGCAGATCTTTAAAGTCGAGCAGTAACAGCCCCTGATCGTCAGCAATGCGGAAGATGATATTCAGCACGCCAGATTGCACATCGTTGAGATTCAACAGTCGTGCCCGCAACAGCCGCCCCCGATCCGAAACCGTCGCCCGCCCCGGATGGCCGTACTCGCCAAAGCTCTCCCCCCCCACCCCCGGATTGGCCAGCGGTGGCCAGTCATTGACGCCGATATTTTTAAGCCTTGCGAGCAGTTTTTCCGACACCGTTCCTGCCTGCGCGACGCCGGTCAGATCGCCTTTCACATCAGCCATAAACACCGGCACGCCGATTTCCGACAATGACTCCGCCAGTTTTTGCAGCGTAACGGTTTTACCCGTCCCCGTTGCGCCGGTAATCAGCCCATGACGGTTAGCCATTCCCGGCAGTAAAAACAGTTCTGTGTCCGGCGTGCGGGCAATTAACAGGGGTTCACTCATGAGATATCCTCCAGTTTCCTGCCTGGAGTATAGGCAACGTCCGGCAAAGAGAATACGTGTAATGAAGAGAAAATAACCTAAAGCGTGTTGCCGTGATAAATCTGATACCCGAGGTCAACAGTGTTGTGGTTGTGATCGTTATTTTTAATTTTGCTCAGCAACATTTGGGCGGCCATCCGACCAATATCAAAACGGGGAGTAATTACGCTGGCTAGGCTTGGGATCATTTGCCTGCCAATCTCCAGCCCATGAAAACCCGCAATGGAAATTTGTTCTGGCACGGCGAGGTTTCGCTCGCGGCACAGCAGAAGCGCACCCATCGCAATATCGTCATTGGTGCAAAATACACCGTCTAAATCCGGGTTTGCGCTAAGGGCATCACGCATTAACTGCATTCCTAAATGAATGGATGAGATGGCGCGTGGATTCATGCGTAATGGGGAAAGATTATGCAGCATCATCGCATCGCAATACCCCTGATAACGCTGTTCATCGCGGGTGTCATCTTTGGAACCGAGATACAGAATTTTGTGCCTGACTCGCTTCTCCAGCATGGTACACACCATGTCAAAAGCGGCCTGCCGATTATCAAAACCGACCTCCATATCCAGCCGTTCTCCCTGTACATCCATCAATTCCACGACCGGAATGGTGGCTGAACGCAGAAATTTCACCGTCCTGATGGTGTGATATTTTTCCGAAAGTATAATCCCGTCAATGTTATAAGAGAGCAGGTTAATCACCGACTCTTCTTCGGAATCGCGATCGTAATTGTAATTAGCAATAAGGGTCTGATAATTATGCTCAGAGGTGACGGATTCTATTCCCGCGAGAATGTCAGCGAAGAGTTGATTTTGAAATGACGGAATCAAGATACCGAGGGTATAACTTTGTGCATTCAACAACATGCCGGGAGCGCGATTAGGGATATAATTGATCTCTTCCATAATTTTGGCGATGCGCTCGCCTGTTTCCTTTGCCACCTTTTTCGGCGAGCGGATATAACGACTCACGGTCATTTTTGTTACGCCAGCCAGCGTAGCGATATCCTGTAAAGAAATTCTGTGATTGCGCATAACTTCTCCCAACGTCGGGGGAATCTTCAATCTTCCCCCGAAACTACATCACAATATTTTATTCTTTCAGTGCAATACGGCGTTAATGGCTAACACGCCCAGCAAACCCATAATAGAAATAAGGGTTTCCATCACCGTCCAGGTACGCAACGTTTCACCAACCGTCAGATTAAAATACCCTTTAAATAGCCAGAAGCCAGGGTCGTTTACGTGTGACGCGATCACGCTGCCCGCACCGGTTGCCAGTACCATTAAAGCGGGATCGGCATGGGTAACGTTGATAATCGGCAACACCACACCCGCGGTGGTAATGGCCGCGACGGTGGCAGAGCCCAGAGCGATACGCAACAGCGCCGCAACAGTCCAGCACATCAATAACGGCGAAAGTGTAGTTCCGGTCATTAAGTGTGAAATATAGTGCCCGACACCGCTATCTACTAATACCTGCTTAAACGCGCCGCCGCCAGCGATAATAAACACAATCATCGCGATAGCGCCTATAGAATCCCCAATGATATCCATGATTTGCTCGATGGTGCGTCCATTACGTCGGCCCAGTGTGAAAATCGCAATAACAATGGCAATAAACAGCGCAACGGCAGGGTTACCGACAAATTCAAAGAAGAGGCGCACGGTGTTAGTTTTCGGTAACGTAATTTCACAAACGGCGGCGATAGCCATCAGGATGACCGGGATCACGGCAGCGAAAATACTGTTCCAGAAGGAGGGCATCTCCTCTCCGCTAAACAGATAAGGATTAAATAAGCCTTCCGGTGGTGCTTTCTCAAAGCGAGTTAGCAGTTTAGAAAACAGCGGTCCTGCGACAATAACTGTCGGAATGGTAATGATAAATCCATACAGTAAAGTCGTTCCGAGATTAGCCTCAAAGATAGTCGCGATGGCAGTAGGCCCTGGATGTGGCGGCAGAAAACAGTGGGTTACAGAGAGCGCTGCTACCATTGGTACGCCAACATACAACAGGGGTAATCCTGATGATGCTACGATGGTAAATACCAACGGCAACAGCAGGACAAAACCCACTTCAAAAAACATGGCGAGGCCCACAACCAGACCGGTGATCACTAGCGCCCATTGCACGCGTTTTTTACCAAAAGTAGCAATCAGCGTAGTGGCGATACGTTGTGCCGCACCCGTATCAGAAATCAGCTTGCCTAACATGGCCCCGAAACCGAGGATCATTGCCAGCCCGCCGAGCGTGCTGCCGATACCATTTTGTATAGAGTGCAGGACGGCCTGTGCATCCATCCCTTCGGCAAATCCGACGACGGCAGCTACCAGAACGAGGGCAATAAAGCCGTTAACTTTAAAGACGATCATCAGGATAAGAAGCAGCGCGACGCCTGCCGCAATAATGATTAATGGCATAGTCTTTATCTCTTATTAGTGCCAGAAAAGCAGCGCTTTCGCGCTGCACGTAGGGGGGGCTGTTAAACAGCCACTAACATGCCGCCATCAACAAACAACAGGTGGCCGTTTACGAAATCAGAGGCTTTTGAAGAAAGGAACACCGCAGCACCAATCAGTTCCTGCGGATCTCCCCAGCGTGCGGCGGGGGTCCGTTTGCACAACCAGGCGGTGAAGGCTTCGTCCTCAACCAGTGCTTTAGTCATTTCTGTTTTGAAATAGCCCGGCGCAATACCGTTGACCTGAATATTGTGGCGCGCCAGCTCGACGCACATGCCGCGGGTGAGCATTTTTACCGCCCCTTTCGATGCGGCATAAGGGGTGATGGTGTCACGTCCCAGTTCGCTTTGCATCGAGCAAATATTAATAACTTTACCTGCCTTGCGTT
>ENA-UOJF01001865-UOJF01001865.1-human-gut-metagenome-genome-assembly--contig:-P74-NODE-1865-length-12925-cov-21.620824_pt1 | contig 12925 bp, 10 predicted proteins | sample MGYA00242344_ERZ723891 | MGnify/ENA metagenome assembly ERZ723891 | reverse complement strand
AGCGAACTCATTTAGTTTAGCACATCTTCATCCGTTTGTCAAGAACTTTTTTCGAATCTCTTCGAGCTTTTTCTTGAACCCCGTCCGATTTGCTGCGCCCTTCAGAACGCTCGGCTATGATACCATCGAAAAACCGGTTTGTCAACCCTTTTTTTCATTATTTTTCACTCTTTTTTATATTTACTATTACTTGTGTTAATATCGGCACGACACCCCAAAATATAGCTGCTCCCACAGCCCAGCTCCAGATCGGCAGCCGGTACGCCAGAAAGCTTCCGCCAAATGCCAGCAGGCAGAACACACCTCCGGTGCTTCCCATGCCATTTTTCCGTCTGACAGCTCCCAGCATACGTTCTGCCGCACACACCAGCATCGTCAAAAGCGCAAACAGCCCCAAAAGCTGCGCGACTGACAGCAGCAGCTCGAACCGCTGCATGACCGACAGCACAGACAGGCTTTTCGTCAGCGTGAGAAACGGCAGCGGCTCCTGCCGCGCCAGCTCCGGCGACAGGCAGGCCGCCGTCAGAAATGCCGGGGCTGCCGGAAGAAGCGCAGATGCTGCCGCCGTACCGGGTGAAATGCGCGGTGTTTCCTCCTCCGCCGTGACAAATGCCATGCAGACTGGCCCCAGACACAGGCAGAACGCCAGCGCGGCATCCGCCGGAACGCCCTGCGGGCGGCTCCAATCTACCTGCACGTGCCGCAGGGACGCTGCGGCAATGACCGCATACAGTCCCGCGAGGCACAACGCAAGCACTGCACAGACACGTCCGGCTGCCAGCCGTCCCTTTTGTCCGGCCAGCGCCGCCAGCAAAAGCGGGATCGCGGGCAGGAACGGGCCAAGGTCGTCTTCAAACGCGATCTGACTGGCCGCAGCAGCGCCCGAGGCCGCAAACAGCAGCCACAAAAGCTCCGCCGCTGCCATGATCCGTCCGCCAACAGCTCCGAACGCGCGGGCAAACGCCTGCCGCATACACAGGCCGGAGTGCCGCTGCATCGCCTGCTGGCAGGCGGCAAGCGCGCAGGCGAGGATACTCCCGCCCAACACCCACAGCCAGCCGCAGCCCGGCAGCGCCATCGCCGCCGGAACGCTCAGCGCGCACAGGCTCCACGCGCGCACCTGTCTCGGCGTCAGCTTATCCTGCAAGAATGATCCCTCCGTTTTCCCCCGGCAGCAGAATCGCCGGGTCGAGTGCTTCGCCGCGCAGAAGCGCGGCGTGCGCGTCCGCAAGCGTCACCGCACCGGGGTGCGCCTGCAAAAATTCCACGCAGCCGTCTGCAGCCAATGCATCCATCCGCGCCAGATACAGCTTTGCCGCCGGGCGGAACTGCCGCTGCCGCACCGCTGCGGGCAGAAGAGATTGTGTGCTTTGCAGGAGAATAATATGCTCCGCCGTGTCCAGAAAGAGCGTGCCCTCCGCCCCTTCCCGCATGGCGGCAAGCGCGTCCGGGAGCGTCGTGCCGGAGCCGGATACGCCGTTGTCGCTTTCCACGGTGATCCGCCCGTCCTCCTGCGCGATCACGAGCACCTGCGCAGGCAGGAGCTTCGCCGCGTCCGTCCCCGTGCGCGGCAGCATACAAAGGCTGACCACCGACGCGGCCGCCAGCAGCGCGATACTGATTTTATTGAGCATGACCGTCCCCCTGATTTTTCAGATCCTGCGGGTGCAGAGCCGTGTCGCGCCATTTCTGCCGCACCAGAAGCGGGCGCAGCACGGCGCGTCTTGCCCGCGCGTCGGAAAACGGCGCGAGATAGGACACATCCAGACTCGTCAGCCCCGACAGGTGAATCAGCAGCGCAATGCCGCCTGCCGTCAGGGCGAACAGCCCGCCCGCTCCCGCCAGAATCGCCAGTGCGAAGCGCCAGATGCGAACGGCGTCGGACAGATCCCGGCTCGGAAGCGTAAAGCCGCAGATCCCGGCGGAGGCCGTGACAATCAGCGCGGCGGGCGAGACGAGCCGCGCATCGACCGCCGTTGTGCCCACGACGAGGCCGCCGATGATGGAAACCGCCGTGCCGATGGCCTGCGGCAGATGAAGCCCCGCCTCCTGCAAAAGCTCAAACGCGGCAAGCAGGCCCACCACCTCGAAAACCGTATCGAACGGCACCTCGCGCTTGGATTCGATGATCGCCAGCAGCAGCTTTGTTGGGATCATCTCCTGATGGTACGTCGCCATGGCGACATACAGCCCCGGCAGCAGCAGCGCGGCCAGCAGCGCCAGATACCGCAGCACGCGCAGGCAGGACGCCGAGAGATAGTCGACCGCGCGGTCCTCCGTCGATTTCATCAGAACGCCGAGATCGACCGGGGCCAGATACCCCAGCGGCAGCCCGTCGACCAGCAATCCGACCTGTCCGTTCAGAAGGCCCTGGCAGAAGGTGTCCGGGCGCTCGGTGTATTGTAATAACGGAAAGGCTGTCCGGCGGGAACCGGTCACGTATTCCTCGACGCTTGCGGGCGTGAGCATCCCGTCAATGTCGATATTCTCCAGCCGCTTTTCCATGCGCCGGACAAGCTCCGGCGCGGTCAGGTCGGCGAGATAGCAGACCGTGACGGCGGTTTTCGTGCGCAGGCCGACGGTCTTCTGTGAAAAACGCAGCTGCGCCGTGCGCAGATGGCGGCGCAGGAGGCTGGTGTTGATGCGTATCGTCTCTGTAAACGCGTCCTTCGCGCCCTTGACAGTGTTTTCCGACTCCGGCGCGGAGGGGCCGCGCCGGGCGCTCGTTTTCGTTTCGAAGCAGAGCGCCGTGTCCGTGCCCGGAAAAATGACAGCGCAATAGCCGTGCAGCAGCTTGTCCGCCGTCTGCGCGGGGTCTTGCGTGCGCTCGGCGACGGCGCAGTAGACTCTCGCCCGCTCCGCCTGCGTCAGAACCTCCTGTATGCTCCCCGGCGTGACCGTCTCCATCAGCGGCTTCAGCACCTGCTCGGCGATATCTCCGCCGGAGGTCAGCCCGTCCAGAAACAGCAGTCTCAGTCTCTGCCCGCCGACCGTGATCTGCCGGGTATTGAGATCCGCCGTATCCCCAAAGCACGCCTGCACGTCCTCCATGCCCCAATGCGCCATGGTTTTGCCTCCTGTTTGGATGATTCTTCTGTCATTTTTCCGCAAACGCAGAAAAGTATACCTGTTTTCCGCGTCACAGGTTTGCATATCCCGGCTGTTTGTGGTAGACTATAGCGAAAGCGATTTGAAATCACACATATATAATATGTATCTGGAGATGTACCGCCATGTATGAATTGATCACCGACAAGACGCTTGCGGAATACGAGGCGTTTTTACAGAGCCATCCGAAGGGCCATTTTGCGCAGAGCAGTCTCTGGGCCAAACAGAAGCCCATGTGGACATGGGACGCTGTCGCCGTGCGCGGCGAGGACGGGAAAATCAAAGGCTCTCTGGCCCTCATGACCCGCAAGGTTCCCGGCATCGGCCGGACGCTGATGTACGGCTGCCGCGGCCCGGTCTGCGATCTGGACGACCGCGAGACGTTTGCCCAGCTGCTGGAGGGCGCGAAGGCGCTGGCGAAAAAATACAAATCATATGTTATCAAGCTCGACCCGGACGTGCCGTCGAGCAACACGGCATTCGCCGCGCTCATGCAGTCGTTCGGCTTCCGATGCAAGGAGGGCGGGAAGAATTTTGAGGCCATCCAGCCGCGCTATGTCTTCCGCCTGAACGTCGAGGGCAAAACGGAAGATGAGCTTATGGCGGCCTTCCACCAGAAATGGCGCTATAATATTCGCCTGGCCGAGCGCAAGGGCGTAAGCGTGAAGATCTGCGGCAAGGAAATGGTCCCGGCGTTCGCCGATCTCATGCTGACGACCGGCGTGCGCGACGGCTTTGTCACGCGCAAGCCGGAGTATTTCGCGAATATGCTCGACAATCTCGGCGAGCACGCGCGGCTCTACATGGCCTTCGACCCCGAGGGTGCGCCCATCGCGGGGACACTCGCCATCCACTACGGCGACAAGGTCTGGTATCTCTACGGTGCATCCAGCAACGAGCACCGCAATCTGATGCCCAACTATTTATTGCAGTGGCGCATGATCCAGTGGGCCGTCGAGACCGGCTGCCGGGTCTACGATTTCCGCGGCGTATCCGGAAACGTCTCCGAGGATAACCCGCTCTACGGCCTGTTCCGCTTCAAGCAGGGCTTCGGCGGGGACTTCACCGAGTTCGTCGGCGAAGAGGATCTGGTGCTCTCGCCGGTCATTTACTGGGCCGTGGAGCACGGCACGTCGGTCTTCAAGGATCTTCGCAAGACCGTCTATCTCATCAAGAACCGAGACAAAAAATAACGCAGGAGGCGCAGCATGAAAGCGTATGTCGTCGACTCCGCCGCCGTGCGGAGCAATCTGCAAATTCTAAAGGACCGCGCAGGCAGCGCGGTCCTCTGGGCCGTTTTAAAGGGTGACGGCTACGGCCTCGGCCTTGTCCAGATGGCAGCGATCTGCCGGGAAGCCGGCGTCACGCACTTTGCCGTGACGGAGGTTTCCGAGGTCAGCCGCCTGCGCGCAGGCGGGTTTCAGGATTGTGACATTCTGATGCTCCGCCCGACCGCCGACGCGCAGGAGCTGACGCAGCTTCTGAACCTCGGCGCGATTCTGACCGTTTCGAGCCAGAACGACGCAGCCGTCCTGAACGGCGTGGCGGAAACGCTCGGTGTCCAAGCGCAGGTACACGTCAAGATCGACACCGGCATGGGCCGCTACGGCTTTCTGCCGGACGAGCTGGATCAGCTGCTGCCCATTTTCAAGTATATGCCCGGCCTGCACGTGACTGGCATTTATACGCATCTGCATTCCGCGTTCTGCAATCAGAAAGCGACGATTGCGCAGGCCGAGGCGTTTCAGGGCGTTCTGGACAAGCTGCACGCCGAGGGCTGCGGCACCGGCATGGCGCATATGCTGAACTCCGCCGGGCTTCTCAAATACCCCGAATACGCGATGGACGGCGTGCGCGTGGGCTCGGCCATTCTGGGCCGCGTGTCCGTGCGCGGAAATTGGGGCCTTGTCCGCGTGGGCGAGTGTCAGGCGACGATTGAAGAGCTTCGCTGGCTCCCGAAGGGCCACAGCTGCGGCTACGGCGCGGGCTGGACGGCGAAAAAGCCCACCCGCGTGGCCGTGTTCTCCGTGGGCTGGTACCACGGGTTCGGCGTGGAGATGGGAAACGATCTGTTCCGTTTCCGCGACTGTCTGCGCGGCGTTCTGCGGAATCTGAAGCAGATGGTCTTCAAAAAGCATATCTATGTAACGGTAAACGGGAAAAAGTGCCGCGTGCTGGGCCATATCGGGATGCTGCACACGTGCGTGGACGTGACGAAGCTTCAATGCGCGGTCGGCGACACGGCGGTTTTTGACATCAAGCCGCTGCTGCTCAAGGGCATCGAGGTCGTCTACCGGTGAGGAGGGGTCATGTCTGATAAAATTGCCGCCATTGCCACGGGCCGTGCCCGCACGGGCATCGGCATTCTGCGCCTGTCCGGCGACGGGTGCATCGAGGCTGCGGGGCAGGTCTTCAAGCTGAACTCCGGCAGGCCGCTGTCCTCGCTTCCAGACCGGAAGCTTGCGCTCGGCACGCTTTTTGACACGCAGGGACGGCCCATCGACCACTGCATGGCGTTTATTTCCCGTGCCCCGCATTCGTATACCGGCGAGGATACCGCCGAAATTCAGTGCCACGGCTCCCCCGCAGCGCTGACTGCCGGGCTTGAGGCGCTGTTCGCCGCAGGCTTCCGGCAGGCGCGGCCCGGCGAATTCACGCGCCGCGCGTTTTTGAACGGCCAGATGGATCTGACGCAGGCCGAGGCCGTGATCGACCTCATCGACGCCGAAACCGCCGACGCGGCGGCAAACGCCGCCGGGCAGGTCGCGGGCGCGATCCGAAAAAGGATCGACCCGATCTATGACAGCTGGGTCGACCTGTGCGCGCATTTCCATGCCGTGCTCGATTACCCCGACGAGGATATCGACCCCTTCGCGCTCTCCGGCTACGAAGCGTCGCTGACGGCAAGCAGCCGGCAGCTTACCGCGCTGCTTGCCTCCTGCCATCGGGGCCGGATGGTGCAGTCCGGCATCAGAGCCGTCATTCTGGGAAGTCCAAACGCCGGAAAATCCAGTCTTCTGAACCGCCTGTCCGGCTTTGACCGTGTCATCGTCACCGACATTCCCGGCACGACGCGTGACACCGTCGAGCAGACCGTCACATTCGGGCGGCACCTTGTCCGGCTTGTCGACACGGCAGGCATCCGCGACACGCAGGATGTGATCGAAAAAATCGGCGTTGACCGCTCGATGGAGGCCGTGAAGGACTGCGACGCGGCGCTGTTCGTCGTCGACGATTCCAAGCCCCTGACGGACGAGGACCGCCGCGCGATGGACGCGGCGCTCGAAGCGCCGGAGGCCATTGCGATTTTAAATAAGCAGGATCTTGCAGCGGTCATTGAGCCGTCCGATCTGCCGTTTGCGTACATTGTCCCCATCTCCTGCAAGGACGGCACGGGCTTTGACCTGCTGGAGCAGGCGTTTGATATGCTCTTCCCAGATGATACGCCGTGTGACGGTTCGCTTCTGACGAACGCGCGGCAGGCCGGCGCCATTCTGCGCGCAAAAAAATCCGTCGATTCCGCCGTGCAGAGCCTGCGTGCGGGTATGACGCCCGACGCGGTGCTGGTCGATCTGGAAGCGGCCATGGATGCGCTCGGCGAGGTCACGGGCCGGACGATGCGCGAGGATATCACGAACCGCATTTTTGAGCGGTTCTGCGTTGGAAAATAAACCACAGAAATCAGGTTTTACTATGATCTATCTCGACAATTCCGCCACCACGCAGCCCTGCCCCGCCTGCGTGCGGGCCATGACAGAGGCGCTCACGGACTGCTGGGGCAATCCGTCGTCCGTCTACGCGCTCGGCATTGACGCCGCCCACCGTCTGCGGCAGGCGCGGCAGGCGGTCGCCGCCGCCCTCGGCGCAGAGCCCGACCGGGTGTTTTTCACCTCCGGCGGCACGGAGGCCGACAACTGGGCCATTCTCTCCGCAGCCGAGCGTCTCGGCAAACGCGGCCGCCACATCGTCACGACCGCCGTGGAGCACCACGCTGTCCTGCACCCCATGCAGAAGCTGGAAGCGAAGGGCTTCGAGGTCACATATTTGCAGCCCGACCACGACGGCAATATTACAGTCGAGGAACTGAAAAAGGCCCTCCGGCCCGATACCATTCTCGTCTCCGTCATGATGGTCAACAACGAGACGGGCGCGGTCATGCCGATTGCCGACATGGTCAAGGCCGTGCGCCGCGCCGCGCCGCTGGCGCTGTTCCATACCGACGCCGTGCAGGGCTTTTTGAAGGTCCCATTCCGCGCCAAGGCGCTCGGCGCGGACATGATCTCCGTCTCCGCGCACAAGATCCATGCCGCCAAAGGCACGGGCGCGCTTTATATCCGTCCCGGCCTGCCCCTCCCCGCGTTTATAAACGGCGGCGGACAGGAGAGCAATTACCGCTCCGGCACGGAAAATATGCCCGGCATCTGCGGCTTCGGCGCAGCCTGCGCCGACACGGATGCAAAGACGGACATGGAACACATGGCGCACCTGCGCGATCTGGCCCGGGAAAAGCTGGCTCAAATTGACGGACTTGTCCTCATCGGCAGTCAGGCCGCGCCGCACATCGTCAACCTGTCCCTGCCGGGCCTCCGTTCACAGGGCATTATCAACTGTCTGCAGTCAGACGGCATCTACGTCTCGGCAGGCTCCGCCTGCTCCAAGGGCCACCGGAGCCATGTGCTTGAGGCCATGCACCTGTCCCCCGCCGTCATCGACGGCTCCATTCGCGTCTCGTTCTCCCGCGACAACACGGAAGCCGACGTTGACGCGCTCTGTCAGGCGCTCCTGCACGCAAAGCAGACGCTGAAGGGCTGAAAACGACACGAATCCCCGCTTGCTTCGCTGAAACCCCAGTGAAGCAAGCGGGGATTTATTAAGTGCTGCCCCTGTAGGGGTCGATGCCCACATCGACCCATTGGGAAGTTCTGAATTCGCCGAAGATTACCGTAAAAACAGCACATTCTGCCGGGCCGATGCGATGCCCGCAGGCTAGTTTCGAGGCGCAGCCGCGCATAGCGCAGCTCTTAGCGCCGAAGTGGGCATCGGCCCCTACTCACAAAACAGAGCGCCTTCCGCAAAACAGCCGCCTCCGCTCAGTTTTTCAGGCTCTGCATCGGGGCCGGAATCCTCCCGCCGCGGGCGATAAAGTCCGCAGAGGACTCCGGATGCACCGGCATGATAGGCGCTGCGCCGAGCAGGCCGCCGAAGGAGACTTCATCGCCGACCGTCTTGCCCGGAGCCGGGATGAGGCGCACGGCGGTCGTCTTGGAATTGACCATACCGACGGCGGCCTCGTCCGCGATGATGGCGGAGATCGTCTCCGCGCTCGTGTCGCCGGGGACGGCGATCATATCAAGGCCCACCGAGCACACGCACGTCATGGCTTCGAGCTTATCAAGCGTCAGAACGCCGCTTCGCGCGGCGGCGATCATGCCCTCGTCCTCGGACACCGGGATAAACGCGCCGGACAGTCCGCCGACAGAGCTGGACGCCATCAGCCCGCCTTTTTTCACTGCGTCGTTCAAAAGCGCCAGCGCCGCCGTCGTTCCATGCGTCCCGCAGGTTTCAAGGCCCATTTCCTCCAGAATGCGCGCCACGCTGTCGCCCACGGCGGGTGTCGGGGCGAGGGACAGGTCGACCACGCCGAACGGCACGCCCAGCCGCCGGGACGCTTCCCGCGCCACCAGCTGGCCCATACGCGTGATGCGGAAGGCCGTTTTCTTGATGCACTCGGCCACCTCGTCAAAGGGCCGGCCCTTGACACTCTGCAGCGCGTGGTACACCACGCCCGGCCCGGATACGCCGACGCTCACGACCGCGTCGGCCTCGCCCACGCCGTGGAACGCACCCGCCATGAACGGGTTATCCTCGACCGCGTTGCAGAACACGACGAGCTTCGCGCAGCCAAGTCCATCGCGTTCCTTTGTCAGCTCGGCCGTCTTTTTGATCGCCTGCCCCATAAGGCGCACAGCGTCCATGTTGATGCCCGCCTTTGTCGAGGCGACGTTGACGCTGGAGCAGACCAGCTCCGTCTCGGCCAGCGCCTGCGGGATGGCGGCGATCAGCCGCCGGTCGCCGGAGGCCATGCCCTTCTGCACGAGCGCGGAAAAGCCGCCGATGAAATCCACGCCGCAGGTCTTTGCGGCGCTGTCCATCGCCTTGGCAAACGGAACAAAATCCTCCGTCTCGCACGCGCTTGCGACCAGCGCGATGGGCGTGACGGAAATGCGCTTGTTGACGATGGGAATGCCAAGCTCCCGTTCGATCTGGCAGCCTGTCGCAACCAGATGCTCGGCCTGCCGGCAGATCTTGTCGTGAACTTTCCGGGCGCAGGCCTCCGGATTCGGGTCGGCGCAGTCCAGAAGCGAAATACCCATGGTGATGGTGCGGATGTCCAGATGCTGATGGTCGATCATATCGACCGTGGACATGATATCGGAATGGTTCAGCATGATCTGTCCCCTCCGTCAGATGGTGTGCATGGCAGTGAAAATATCCTGCCGCTGGATGCGGATGGACAGGCCCATCTGTTCGCCCTTTTCTGTGACGCGGGCCTGCACCGTGTCAAATTCCGGCGCGCCAGCCGTCCATTCGACGAGCATGATCATGGTAAACGTGCGCTGCATGATGGTCTGGCTGATCTCCACGACGCTGATGTGGAGTTCTGCCAGCAGCGTGCAGACCTCGGCGATGATGCCGACCCGGTCGGGGCCGACGACGGTGATAATGGCTTTCATTCGTGCTTCCTCCCGTGATTCGGATATGGAAAAAGGGGCCATGCGGCCCCTTTTGAAGTTTTAGAATTTCGTATGCTCGGCCAGCCAGTTCTTCAGTTCGCTGATGGGAACGCGAACCTGCTCCATGGAGTCGCGTTCGCGGATGGTAACCGCGTTGTCCGCCGGGGTCTTGTCGTCGCCGACGGTCGCAAAATCGACCGTGATGCAGTACGGCGTGCCGATCTCGTCCTCGCGGCGATAGCGCTTGCCGATGGAGCCGGTGTCGTCGTAGTCCAGCATGAAGTCGCCGCACAGATCCTGATAGATCTTTCTTGCCGGCTCTGCCAGCTTCTTGCTCAGCGGCAGGATCGCAGCCTTGTACGGAGCCAGCGCCGGATGCAGGTGCAGAACCACGCGCACGTCGTTCTTGGCCTCGTCGATGACCTCCTCGTCATACGCCTCGCACAGGAACGCCAGCGCCACACGGTCGCAGCCGAGCGACGGTTCGATGACGTAGGGGATATAGTGCTCGTTCGCTTCCTGATCGAAATAGGTCAGATCCTTGCCGGAAGCCTCCTGATGGCGCTTGAGGTCATAATCGGTGCGGTCGGCAATGCCCCAGAGCTCGCCCCAGTCGGTGAACGGGAACGCATACTCAATATCGGTCGTGGCTCTGGAATAGAAGGCCAGCTCCGCCGGCTCATGGTCGCGCAGGCGCAGGTTCTCCTCGCGGATGCCGAGGCTCTTGAGCCAGTTCACGCAGTAGTCCTTCCAGTATGCGAACCATTCGAGGTCCGTGCCGGGCTTGCAGAAGAATTCGCATTCCATCTGCTCAAACTCGCGGGTACGGAAGGTGAAGTTGCCCGGGGTAATCTCGTTGCGGAACGCCTTGCCGACCTGGCACACGCCGAAGGGCAGCTTGCGGCGGGTGGTGCGCTGGATGTTCGCGAAGTTCACGAAGATGCCCTGCGCCGTCTCCGGCCGCAGATAGCAGGTCGAGGAGGAATCCTCGGTGACGCCGATGGCGGTCTTGAACATCAGGTTAAACTTGCGGATGGGGGTAAAGTCGTGCTTGCCGCAGACGGGGCAGACAATATCCTCATGCTCGGCAATGAACTTGTCCATCTCGTCGAAGCTCATCGCGTCGACGTTGACCTCGTGATGCTCTTCGCCGATGAGCTTGTCAGCGCGGTGGCGGGCCTTGCACGCCTTGCAGTCGAGCAGCGGGTCGGAGAAGCTGGACACATGGCCGGTCGTGATCCACGTCTGCGGATTCATGATAATGGCCGCATCGAGACCGACGTTGTACGGGCTTTCCTGCACGAATTTCTTGAGCCACGCCTTTTTGACGTTGTTCTTGAACTCAACGCCGAGAGGGCCGTAGTCCCAGCTGTTGGCCAGGCCGCCGTAAATTTCGGAGCCTGCAAAGACAAAGCCGCGGTTTTTGCAAAGGGCAATGATCTTGTCCATGGACTTTTCGCTGTTTTTCATCATACTTCTCGTCCTCCTGACGTATATGATCAAGTTTATCCTATTATTATAATGAAAAAGCCCGCAAAGTCAACCGCGCGGCAAAAATTTGAAAGACCAGTTTTGTTTTTCCCGAAAATGTGGTATAATGCAGGAAGCAATTCGGAAAGGACATATCCATCTTGAAAGCAATCGGAAGAGTGATCCTATCGGCGATCCTTCTGGTCCTGACGGGCCTGATGATCGCGTTTGCAAAGGCCGCGCCCAGTGTGGTCTTTTCGTTCTACCCCGCCCTCTCCAGAAGCATCCTGTCGGCCATTTCCTCCGTGTCCGGGCTGATACCCATCGCGCTGTGGGAGGTGCTGGCAGTCCTGCTGGCGCTGTGGTTTTTCTATACGCTCATCCGCGTGTTCACGGGACGCCGGAGCCTGCTTTGCTGGCTGTCCAGCGTTCTGCTGGGACTCAGCACGGGCGTGTTCCTGTTCGTTGCCATCTGGGGCCTCGGGCACTTCGGCCCGTCGGTCGATCAGACGCTTAGCCTTGACGTGCGCGAATATTCCAAGCAGGAGCTGATCGCCGCAACGGCCTATTATGCCGCGCAGGCAAACGAATACGCCGAAAAGGTCGAGCGTGACGCAGAAAATCTGACCGTCTATCCGGCGTTTTCCGAGCTTGCAAAGCAGGCCCCCGGCGGCTACGCGGCGCTTGCGCAGCAGTATGATCCGTTCACGGACGGACTCGGGCCAGTAAAGCCGTTGGCTTCGTGGCGGCTGTTCAGCCAGACCGGCACGACGGGCATCTTTATCTGCTTCACGGCGGAGGCCTGCGTCAACCCGGATACGTATACCGTGTGGATCCCCTTTACCATGTGCCACGAGCTTGCCCACCGGCAGGCCATCACAGCCGAGGACGACGCGAACTTCTGCGCCTATCTGGCCTGCATGGCCTCGGAAGACGACGATTTTCGCTACTCCGGCGCGTTCGGCGCGTATATCTACTGCCACAACGCCCTGTCGAAGATTGACAAGACCGCCGCCGGCCAGATCTGGAGCACCCTGTCAGAAGGTGTCCTCGCCGACATCCGCGCGGCAAACGCACACTACGAGCAGTATGAGGGCAAGGTGCAGGACGCAGCGCAGAAGGTCAACGACACCTATCTGAAGGCCTTCTCTGAGGAATCCGGCGTCCAGAGCTACGGCGAAGCCGCCGATCTGCTGATCGCGTGGTACCTGAAAAATAATGCTTGACAAACGCAGCGGGATTGAGTATAATAATCCCGCTGATGGACAGTTAGCTCAGCTGGTATGAGCACATGCTTGACGTGCATGGGGTCACAGGTTCGAGTCCTGTACTGTCCACCATAAAAAGCTCCGAAATCAGTTGATTTCGGAGCTTTTTCTTGCACTTTTCTGGCTAAAAAGTTCAACCATATTTTTGAAGTCACGTTTTGACCCAAACCGTGACCCAAACCGCGATGTACGTCGATGTACAAAACAGTACGAAATAGCACGAAAAGACCATTCCGCAGCGCATAAGACGTACATAAAATCAGTATTTTTTCACAAAGAAAGGGCGCGCTGCCAAATGGTAGTACTAAATAAGTAAACATTGAAAAAATCCAGCAAAATCAATGC
>ENA-UOJF01001862-UOJF01001862.1-human-gut-metagenome-genome-assembly--contig:-P74-NODE-1862-length-12949-cov-47.258725_pt1 | contig 12949 bp, 17 predicted proteins | sample MGYA00242344_ERZ723891 | MGnify/ENA metagenome assembly ERZ723891 | reverse complement strand
ACGCTGCTGCGCTGGAAGCTGCCAACATCCCGGTGTATTCCATCGGCGATGCCGCCGGTAAGGCAGCGGACATCTCCAACGCCATCCGCACCGGCTACGATACCGCCTGCCAGCTGTAAAGCGGAAAATATGGTTTTATTTGTGGGACTGTTGCAAAATAGCTCTCTGAAAAAATAATGCACAAAATCCGGAACCTTTTCAGGGCCAAAACGGCTCAAAAAGAGTTCCGGATTTCTAATTTTATGCTATTTCTTTGTGCAAGTTGCTATCGCGTTTTTATTTTGCAACAGCCCCTTTTTGATGAGAACTTTATGCGGTTCTTTTGGTTCGGAACTGTGTATAAATGGGATGGATAAAATGAGCAGGCACACTATATGCGTTTGTTAAACACTGACAGCGTTTGATTTTTTTGCGTGGAATCGTGAAAATGAAACCTGTGAAAAACGTAGAAAATTTGATATGTTTGCGCTGCAAACTAAGACATATTGATGTTTTTGAAACGAGTTTATAGTGAAATATGTGTAATTCGAGTGCAGATATTCATTCTTGTGAGTTTGTTGTGTGAATTTGTCACGTTCCGCTGCAAAAAAGGACTTGACGGAAAAAATACTCTGTGGTAATTTATGAGCAAATCCGCTTTTGTGAAATAAAGTCGAATTTGAATCCGCATGCATTATCCTGGTATGCGGAAAAGGAGAAAGCATCTTTATCGCAGGGAGGATTGCAAACAAAACCCAGTTCCTCCGCCCAAACCGCTGCGTAGCAGCAGAAAGGACGACCGAATATGAGTTATGACAAAGTGCAAGTCGGCAACAGAATCCGCGGAAGCCGCCTCGAAAAAGGCTGGACGCAGGAACGGCTTGCAGCAGAAGCTGAAATTTCAGTGCAGCAGCTTCGCGCATTGGAAAAAGGACAGCGCAATCTGGGAGTAGACCACTTGGGACGCCTGTCGGATGCAATGGGGGGTCAGCAGTGATTTCCTGCTGAAAGGTTGTTCTGAAAACAGTATATTGGTTTGCAAGATGCTGGATGACCTCAAGAAAAAATTGCAGCCACCAAAGCAAATCGCAGAAAAATGAGCGGTTTTGTTGCTGAAACAGTATGCTTTAGTGCTTTACAGTGATGAAAACACTTGCTATAATATCGCCATGGCGCAAGTTTCAGTTGCGCAAGAGGGAAAATTGCCTGAAATGCATGAAAGGCTGATAATACTCCGTGAGCTGCTCACAAGAGCAGCTCCATCGAGCCGCGGTCATTGTGCATTTTCAAGCTGAAAACAGGCCGGGACTCGGAAAAGGAGTCTCGGCCTGTTTGTGTTTTCGGCGCAAAGGAAAGGATTGAACAATGCGATTTGATGCAAAAGAATTCGGCGGACGTATCCACGATTTGCGGAAAAAGAAGGGGATTACACAGGAACAGTTGAGTATAATGCTGAACGTTAGTGCGAACCATCTTGCAAAAGTTGAAACGGGAAGCCGCTGCTGCTCGATTGAGTTGCTGCAGGATCTTTCGTCCTGCCTGAATGTCAGAACGGACTATCTGCTGAACGGAGATGCACCGCATAACAACCATCTGAGGGAAAGACTGACGTTTCTTGCACAGGAATTAGAAAAGATTACGGCGGACCTCCCGGTATGGGGATAGGAAAAGCAAAATCCTCTTTTTCAATGCCCAAAAGCGTGGTAGAATAGGGAAAAGATTCAGTATCTGAAAAACGGAGCGCGCAACAATGAAGATTCTGGTCAGCGCCTGCCTGCTGGGCGAAAACTGCAAATACAGCGGCGGAAACAATTACAATCAGGCGGTCTGTGATTTTGCGCGGGGGCATCAGGTGGTTCCGGTCTGCCCGGAGGTGCTGGGCGGCCTGCCCACACCGCGGTGCCCGGCGGAAATCATGCAGGGCGTTGTCACGAACAAAGAGGGCATCAATGTGGACCGGGAGTTCCGAGCGGGCGCAGCCAAGGCCCTTGCCATCGCAAAAGAAAATGGGGTGGAGCTTGCCATCCTGCAATCCCGCAGCCCCAGCTGCGGCGTGAAGGAAATCTACGACGGAACGTTTTCCGGGACAAAGATTCCCGGACAGGGTGTTTTTGCCAAGATGCTGATGGATGAAGGCATCCGTGTTCTGGATGCCGGGGAATTGCCTAAAATTATCTTGAAAAATGAGGACGGAAAATGTCAATCAGACTGATTTGCAGCGACATTGACGGTACGCTGCTGCAATACGGAAAAAAGGAACTGGAAAGCGAGATTTTTGAACAGATACGGGAGCTGCGTCGGCGCGGCATTCTGTTTTGCCCGGCATCCGGTCGGCAGTATACCAGCCTGCGCAAGCTCTTTGCACCGGTGGCGGACTGCTGTGTGTTTCTCTGCGAAAACGGCGGTGTGATTTATAAGGACGAGCAGTGCATTGCCAAGAATCCGATGCCGCGTGCATTGGCCGAAGAAATCGCCAACGACCTGTGGACCCGCAGCGACGGGCAGGGCGAGGTAATGCTTTCCGGTCAGAATACTGCATACCTGATGGAGCGGGGTCTGGGAATGCTCAAGCGTATTCAGTTCATCGGGAACCGCTATCAAATCATTCATGCCCCTTCCGAGGTGCCGGAGGAAATCACAAAAGTATCGGTGTATCTGCACGAAGGCGTGGAATCTTACACGGAACGGTTTGTCCCACGATGGAAAGAGGCAAACTGTGCCGTGGCGGGACCGTATTGGATCGATACTACCTCTGCCAACAAGGGCATCGGTGTGCGCAGCATCTGCAAGACTCTGGACATCGCCCTTGCCGATGTGATGGCTTTTGGCGACAATTATAACGATGTGTCGATGCTGGACATTGTGGGTGTGCCCTACATTATGGATGGTGCCGCCGCACCGCTGCGGGAAAAGTACCCGAACCATACACCCCGCCCAGAGGATGTGCTGCGGGAGTTCTTGAAGCAAGCGTAAATTTGGAACGCGCACGTTCCAAATTTGAAATGATACGATACAAGCTGCACGGCCTTGTTGGAAGAACTGCGCTGACAGGAGAATTTTATGACAGAGCGTTATTGTGAAGGTGAACGGTTTGCTGACCTGTCGTTCACCGAGGAGACTTTTGAGGACTGCGACTTTACCGACTGTGTGTTTGTGGATTGCTCCTTTACCAAATGCGAACTGGATCATACCACGCTGAATGAGTGCAAATTCGTGCGGTGTGAGATCACAGGTCTGCGCAGCACTCATTCTTCGGTGCAGTCGCTGGATTTTGAGGACTGCCGTTTGCAGGAAATCGAGTGGGCACCCCTGCTGTCCAACGGTGCTTTCCCGGACCCCATCCACACTCTGAAAGAGTGCAGCCTGAAATATAACACCTTCACCGAAATGAACTTTAATCGCTTCAACTTTTCGGATGGAAACGAAATCGTCGGCTCCATGTTTGCCAAATGTGAGATGCAGCTGGCGAATTTCAGGGACGTGGAACTTCACGAAACGGAGTTCTACCAGTGTGATCTGCGCAAGGCGGATTTCCGGGATGCCGCCGGTTATAAGGTGGACATTCTGGGCAGCCGCCTGAAGGATGCGAAATTTTCCCTGCCGGAAGCGGTGAATCTGCTGGCAGATTTGAAGATCAAGCTGTCGTAAGAAGGAGAAAAAATGCGTCAACTCATCATTGCACGAAAAGATCTGCAGATGTCTCCCGGTAAGCTGGCGGCGCAGTGCTGCCATGCTTCGCTGGCGTTCCTCACCGACCCCATCGGCATGGGACAGGGCGTGGAGCCCATTGAGAAAAACGGAGAAATTACCGGCTATCGGGCAGAAATCATGTTGGATAAGGCAACTTACGAAGAGTGGTTCGATGGCTCTTTTACCAAAACGATCTGCGGGGCGAAGAACCGCAATCAGCTGCTGAAAGCAAAAACAATTGCCGAAGAACTGGGGCTCGTAGAAAACCAGGATTTCTTTCTGATCCGGGATGCCTGCCACACCGAGCTGGAACCGGAAGAATTTGATGAAAACGGCGAGGGTATGACCCTGACCTGCATCGGCTTCCGCCCGCTGCCGGATGAAATTGCACATCAGATCAGCCACAAGTTCCATCTGTATTGAGTAGAACAGCCGCTTCTGAATTTATGAGTGACTCATAAATTGACCCATATCTTGCTGTTTCCGTGCAGCTTCCGTATAATGACACCCGAAAAGACCACCCGGTCAAAAGAGATTTAGGAGGCTGTCATTATGAATGATTCTGTGAAGAAGCTGCTGAAGGAAAGCATGTGGGATCTGGCTACCTGCGCAAACGGCGAACCCAATGTGGTGCCCGTTGCGTTCAAGGACGTGACCCCGGACGGCAAACTGGTGGTGGGCGATGTGTTCCTCGACACCACGCTGAAGAACCTCGCTGCAAACGGCGGTAAGATCGCCATCTCTGTTTACGATGCCAAGACTCTGGAAGGCTACCAGATCAAGGGTGTGGCTGAGTATGTCACCGAGGGAGAAGTCGTCAAGACCTTCAAGGCCATGGTGGAGCAGATGTTCCACGGCGGAGCCACTGCCAAGGGCGCACTCATCATCACCCCGGAAAAGGTCATCGTCACCACGCCCGGCGCAGACAACAAGAAAGAACTGTAAGACATCCTGATGCCCGCAAAACTTCTCCTCGTTTTGCGGGTGTTTTTCTGCTCATAAATTACATAGTACCTTCCGCAAAGCCAAGCAATCTGCTAAAATGAGAGCAGAGGAGGGAGCGCACATGTATCAGAAAAAACTGGAAAAGGATATCCGCTGTCCGCTGGAATACGGGCTGAGCGTGTTCGGCGGCAAGTGGAAGTCCCGAATTATCTGCGTGCTGGCGGCGAAGGAGACTCTGCGGTACAGCGAGCTGCGCAAGGAAATGGCAAACATCACAGACGCCGTGCTTGCCACTACTCTGAAAGAGCTGATTGCCGACGGCATTATCGTCCGGCAGTCTTACGATGAGATCCCGCCGCGAGTGGAGTATTCGCTGACCGAAAAGGGCGTATCTGTGGTACCTATTTTGCAGAGCATCTGCCACTGGTCCGGCATTTTTTATAAGGAAGAAACCGATACGCCGCTGTCTCAGTGCCAGCGGTGCGATTACCGATAAAGGAGAAACTATGGTACAGTATACCGAAGAAAAACGTTTCACTCAGGAGCAGGTACAGCAGCTGTTTTTGTCCGTGGGCTGGGTGTCTGGCCAGTACCCGCAGCGGCTGTATAAAGCGCTGATGCACTCTTCCACCGTGCTGACGGCGTGGGACGGCGACCGGCTCGTGGGCCTGATCCGCGCGCTGGACGACAGCGAAATGCTGGCGCAGATTCATTATGTCTTTGTCCACCCGGATTATCAGGGACAGGGTATTGCCGGGCAGCTGGTGGAGCGCATCAAGGAAAAGTACAAGAACTTCCTCTACATTGAGGGAATGCCCGAGGACGAAAACAACGTCCCATTCTACGAAAAGCACGGCTTCCAGCGCATGGAGCATGGTGCCGCGATTCAAATTTGCAACTATTCCGATAAACGATAAATTCAAAAAAAGGAGCATTTATTTATGAAAATCGCAGTTCCTTACGAAAATGGTCAGGTGTTCCAGCACTTCGGGCACTCCGCACAGTTCAAAATCTACAATGCGGAAAACGGTCAGGTCCTGAGCAGTGAGGTGATTTCCACCAATGGTCAGGGCCATGGCGCACTGGTCGGTTTTCTGGTTCAGCATGGTGCGGATGTCGTCCTCTGCGGCGGCATTGGCACCGGTGCACAGGTTGCCCTGATGCAGGCTGGAATTCAGATGTTCGGCGGCGTTTCCGGCGATGCAGATGCTGTTGTTGCAGACTATCTGGCCGGTAAGCTCGTCTTTGATCCTGATGTCCACTGCACGCACCATGACCACGAAGAGGGCCACTCCTGCGGCTCTCATTCCTGCCATGAGGATAAGGGTGGCTGCGCAGGTAACTGCCACTGATTAAAAAACCGGGCCTTCTGCATCCTATGGGATGGAAAGGCCCGGTTTTCTTTATGACGCAGTTGGTATAACCGGCTGCGTCCTTTTTATGATTTCAGATTGATCCACGCCGCCAGTGCATCCGCCGTTTGCTGCTGCTCCTCAGCGGCGGGGTCTGCGTGGTAGTAGTCGCTGACGTAAACGCCGAACGCAATGCAGACGGCCAGCAAAACAGCCAGCAAGCAGAGGAACACTCTGCGGGGAAACGATTTTTTCTTCTGGCTCTTCATAGAACTCCTTTATTTTATAAGCATTTTCCACAGTCACTGCAGCCGTTGCAGATCAGTTTGCTGCCACAGGTCTCGCAGTTTGTACGGAAATGCGGCACATAGAGATCTTCCTGCGGGATGGGGTAGCCCCAGTCGTCCACGAGGTCAAAATGAATGGGCCTGCCCTGAAAATTCATGCCGGATTTACAGGCCATTCGGCTTTGCAGCTGCTTGTTTGGCAGGTGGTAGCGCCTGCCGTCCTTGATGAACACGGTGCCGGTCTCGATAAAGCAGAAGGTCACGTTGGCATCCACGCATTCCTGCCGGAGAGACTTGACCCAATCAAAATTGCAGGGGCGGGCACCATCGTAGTTTTCGCCGCCGCAGATGACCTGCTCGATCTGCCCGGCGGAAAGGTACTGCCGGATACTCACCGGTCCGATGAAGGGCGCGCACATGATGCCCTTGTGCTTGAAGGGCAGGTCAAACAGAATGGGAATGCGCTCATCGGTGCGGCGCTGATTTTCACAGGTGACGTTGAAAAAGATGTTGTCCCAACCGCTGCCCCAGTCCGGCGGCAGGCACTCCCGTACCCGCTGCGGCCGTTTGGTGAGCAGAAAAAACACCACATCGCTGCGCTGGCGCATGATGTCCCACGCCTCAGCCCGCCACGGATCGGCTTCTTCCAAGAAGAAATCCGAGGTCATGCAGACCCGGATCTGCTCACCACTCTGGATTTTGTAGTGTCCGGTGCGGTCTTTCTGGAGCGGATAGGAAAAGCCGCTTTTCGTTTTGTAGATCTCGGCTCCGTTCTGGTCCCGCATCCGGTCGAGAAAATACATGTAGCAGTTCTGGCAGCCCTCGCTGCACTTGACGCAGCCGTGCCATGGATTCCAGATGTCGTGCAGGAAGCTCACCTTCTTTCGGTACCTATTATTATAATAGCTGCGCGGACAGGAAACAAGAGCACCCCTTGCGCCGCCCCATCGGATGTGATAGGATGAAGAAAACCATGTGAGGGAGGAACCACCATGCCGTTTCTGATGATCCGCAACGACATCACCAAAGTGGCGGCGGATGCCATCGTCAACCCCGCCAACCGGAACCTTTTGCAGGGCAGCGGCACCAGCCGTGCCATCTATCAGGCGGCAGGGGAGCAGGAGCTGACCGCCGCCTGCGAAGCCATCGGCCGCTGCGATTTGGGCAGGGCCGTGTGTACCCCGGCGTTCGGTCTGCCCGCAAAATATATTTTCCATGCAGTCTGCCCTGCGTGGCACGGCGGCGGGTTCGGCGAAGCAGAACAATTAGCCGGTGCCTACCACTCCGCATTGGAATTAGCCGCAGAGTACCACTGCGAGAGCGTGGCCTTTCCGCTGCTGTCCAGCGGAAACTATGGCTACCCCAAAGAACAGGCCTTCCGCATTGCGGTGGACACCATCACACAGTACGTCATGGAGCACGACCTGACCGTGTATCTGGTGCTTTACGACCGGGATTCGCTGGCCGTGAGCCGCAAGCTGTTCACCTCGGTGGAGGAGTACATTGACGACCACTATGTAGCCCAGAACGATGAAAGCTATGGGTCTGGCCGTCGGCGCAGAGAATACGTGGAACGCTGGGAAGATGCTGCGCTTGCCGACCGGGAGTATCCTGCGCAAGAGTGCGCGCCGCCGGTCTTTGCGGCTGCACCGCCTCCGCCTGCCACCCCCATGGCAGCCCGCAGTCTGGAAAACCTGATGGACAATCTGGGCGAGAGCTTCACCACCCGGCTGCTGCGGCTCATTGACGAGCGGGGGCTGAAAGACTCCACCGTGTACAAGCAGTCCAACATCTCCCGGCAGCATTTCTCCAAAATTCAGTGCAATCGCGACTACAACCCCAAAAAGAAAACGGTGCTGGCCTTTGCGGTTGGGCTGCACCTGTCCGAAGATGAAACCATCGACCTGCTCAAGAGCGCGGGCTATGCCTTTTCGGATGGCTCCAAGCGGGACTGGATCGTGCGGTACTGTCTGGAACACAAAATCTATAACATCAATCAGGTCAATACGCTATTGTTTGAATACGATCAGGAACAGCTGGGTGCGTGATTTGTCGCCTGCCCGTTGACCTTTTGCCCTCCGGTTTGTGGTATCCTTTTGCCAACGAAAGCGATACACCACAAAACGGAGGGCATTTATTATGAAGAAAAATCTTACCGAGCTTGTTTTCATTCTGGACCGCAGCGGTTCCATGGGCGGGCTGGAGCAGGATACCATCGGCGGGTTCAATGCTATGCTGACCCGGCAGAAGGAGCAGGAGGGCGAGGCCAACGTGACCACCATCCTGTTCGACCATGAGGTGCAGTTGCTGCACGACCGTTTCCCACTGAAGGCTGTTGCACCGCTGACCGAAAAGGACTATTACGTCCGGGGCTGTACGGCGCTACTGGACGCCATTGGCTACGGCGTGGAGAAGATGGCGAACATTCAGCGCCATCTGCCGGAGAGTGAGCGCGCCGAAAAGGTCATCTTTGTCATCACCACGGACGGCTTGGAAAACGCCAGCAAGCGGTTCGGTTACGAGAAGATCCGCCGGATGATCGAGCGGGAAAAAGAGCAGTACGGCTGGGAGTTCCTGTTCCTCGGTGCCAACATGGACGCCGTGAAGGAAGCTGCCCGCTTCGGCATCTCGTCCGACCGGGCTGTGCGGTTCGAGAATGACGCACAGGGCGTGGCGGTCAACTACCACGTTGTCAGCGAGACAGTCTCCCGGATGCGGGAAGCACCCTGCTGCGCGTCCATCGGCGCAGAGTGGAAAGAACAAATCGAAGCTGATTTCCAGAAGCGGCATCATAGGTAAGGGAGGAAACAGCCATGTTAGGAGCAATCTTGGGTGACATCGTGGGCAGTCCCTATGAATTTGACCACAACAATTACAAGCACAAGGATTTCCCGTTGCTGAGCGAGAAATCGCACTTCACGGATGATACCGTCATGACCGTTGCGGTGGCACGGGGATTGATTGCAGGTAAGGGCATCCCGGAGAGAACATTTGAAGAAATAAAGAGCGAGCTGCGCATTTGGGGAGAAACATACCCTCATGCCGGTTACGGCGGGATGTTCCGTCGGTGGCTGCGGGCAGAAAATCCGAAGCCCTATGGCAGTTTCGGCAACGGCTCGGCTATGCGGGTGTCAGCAGCGGGCTGGCTGTTCGACACGCTGGACAAAACATTGGAAATGGCAAAAGTGACCGCTGAAGTCACCCACAACCACCCGGAGGGCATCAAAGGTGCGCAGGCCACGGCGGCAGCGATTTTTCTGGCTCGTACCGGCCACAGCAAGCCGGAAATCAAACAATATGTGGAGCAGACCTTCGGCTATGACCTGAACCGCACCTGCGATGAGATACGCCCGACCTATCATCATGTGGAGACCTGTCAGGAAACGGTGCCGGAAGCCATCATTGCTTTTCTGGAAAGCGTCAGTTTTGAGGATGCACTCCGCAATGCGGTCTCTCTGGGCGGCGACAGCGACACTCTTGCCTGCATCACCGGCGGCATTGCCGAAGCTTTTTACGGGATGCCGCAGGAACTGCGGGACGAGACTTTGAAACGTCTGCCGGAGGATATCCGGGAAGCATATGAGCTGTTTCGGTGGAACATCGGCCAGAGATAAGACATTCGGAGAACCAAGGAGCAGATACAACACACTCGTGATGTGAAGTATCTGCTCCTTGGTTTTTAATAAGACTCGATGGAGGGCGTCTTGCATCGGCCTGAAAAATCCGATATACTGAACCCAGAGAGTATATCGAATTTTTTGGGAAAAGGAGAGAACGGTATGGAACATCTTTATCAAGCGGTAAACGCAAAGGGAGTTCTGCCCGGACATTCATCCGTGACAGAACTCCCTTTTTCTTATTTCGGGGCAGTCCCTTACCGGCTTTCCGGGACGCTGCGCTTGAGCTGCAGCAACACCAGCACCATGCTGACGCCCAGCAGGATGTGCCCGATGCCGGCAATACCGGAGATCGCAGCATTGGTCCCCTTGGAAAACTCGGTGCCCAGTACCTGTGCCACGCCGCGCACCACCATCATCACGGCGGTGATGTTCAGACCGACCTGATAGGTCAGGATCGCTTTGCCGGTCTTGGCGGTGGTAAAGGCAAAGCTCTTTTCCAGCAGGAGAAGCAGCAGGAAGAACAGCATTCCCAGCAGAAAGTAGTGGGTGTGCACCACTGCAAGGGTGGTCTTGCCGGTAAAGCCGTTGAACTTGGTGAACTCACGGTAGAACACCCCGCCCACCATGGCGAGGATGGCGTACACCAGAGAGGTATTGAGATAGCGTTTCATCGTCATTGTTCCTTTTTCATTTTCAATCATTGTTTTGTCGTTCTGAGCAGCGGCCACCGCCCTGCCGAAGCTTGCACCGAACAGAATGCCTGCCAGCTGCAGCGACGCCCCCAGACCGGTGTTAGAATACCGTTTTCTCTATTCTGCCGGTTGAATGGCGTTTGAAGTTAAAGAGTATCTTGCTGATCATATAATAACGATCCGCATTTATTTCTTCTGTAACACAGTCACAGAAGCTGCAGACCCATGGCGATGATCCACATATAGGAGCAGGTCTTGGGGATCATCAGCAGGCCCACTTTGGGCTTGGTCTTACTGAAAAGGGTCACAGGCAGGTAGCAGCCGAAGGAGATGAGGATGGCTGCCACCATCCGGGTCATATGGTAGTCGCCGGTGTTGCCGGAGATGGCGTACAGGATGATGACGCCGAGGCCGGTAAGGGCAAACACCGCGTTGCGCAGGATGGACAGGGTGGGGTTGCCCTCATCGGTACACCAGTTGTTCTGGGGCAGCAGGCAGATCAGAATGCGCAGGATGGCAGACAGCCAGATCAGGACTTCCACAGCTACAGGAGCCTGAAGCTGAGGAAAGGTGGCCTTCCAGACATACAGCAGGATGATATAGAATACCGTCATGGTGATGGAAGAGACCTGCAGCCCGATGCCGAGCTGCTTTTTGATCCGGTCGCTGCTGCCTCGCACGGCCCGGATGATCCGGGGTACCAGATGGAAGGCGTCACCGCCGCAGAGGGTCAGGGTCAGAATGCCATATAGGATAAAAAGGCTGCGGCCCTGAGCCATCGTGAAAAAGAGGATGCCTGCGATGAGATCAAAGATCAGATAGGCGGCATCGAACACCGCCTCCATCAGGTCGGGCATTTTGGGCTGATAGGTTTTATGATTCATGATGTGTCATTCCTTTCATTTTGAGGCATTCTTCTGCGTTGTCGCATATCTTCTGGAATGCCTGTTTACAAGCTGCGATCTGAGGCTCTGAGAGACCCTGAAGCATATCTCTGGCAAACTGCCGCTGAGCCTCAAGCCCTTCGGCGATGATCGGCTGAGCCGACGCGGACAGATAGACATCGATATGCTTTTTGTTCCCGTCGGCGACCTTTTTTTCGATCAGTCCCCGTTCCTCCAGCACTTTCAGCGAGGTGGAGACATGAGACTTGGTGGAATTGCGCACTCGTACAATATCTGCAGCGGTATGGTACTGAGGGTTATGGTGTAAAAACATCAGAATATCATACTCCATCTGTCGGAGCTGGTATTTCTGACATACGGATGACATCAGCAGCTCATAGTAGCAGGTAATGGCTTTGTGATGATCCCAAAAGTTCATAGATACCTCCTGTGATGTATTGTTCTATTTAGAACGGTTCTATTTAGAACGATTGCATTATATGCTATCCCCGCCGCTTTGTCAAGAGGAAATTTCTTCCGACGATGTTCTTGACCGGAAAATAAGACTCATTGCCCTGCGGAGCCTTTTCTGCCACGTCAACACAGTGAACAAAGAATAAAAAACAGCGACCCCGGAGAGCGGTGGGAAATATCTGTCTACGCCGATGTACCGGCAGAAATGATAAAAACACGATGATACGACTGAATTTTGAAAAGATTGCATAGGATTTTATAAAAGTATTATTCTTTCATGAATTTTAGCACTCTTCTATTGACACTGCTAATGAACGGTGCTATAACAGTGGCGTGCTCAGGAGGAAGGGCAAAAGGAGAGCCGCTAGGCTCCCCGGAAAGCCCTTCTGAATGACGCTTTCGCGTTTGCGAAGCAATAAACGCCCCGGTGGGGCGTTTAAGCGACCGAGCGGTCTTGCGTCAGCAAGATGGAGGGGCTTTGCCCCGACAAGCGAAAATGTTTTTGCCCCGACCCGAACGCCGGGATTGGAGGAATGATTTATGCTTATGCCGACTGTTTTCCATGAAAACCTGTTCGATGATTTCTTCGATCCGTTCTGGAATGACGCTGCACTGGAACGTATGATGAACCGTGAGGCTCGTGATACCTTTGGTAAGCGTGGTGCAAACATGATGAAGACCGATGTCAAACAGACGGACAATGGCTACGAAGTAGCTGTTGACCTGCCGGGCTGCAAGAAGGAAGACGTTCAGATGGATCTGAACGACGGCTACCTGACCATTCAGGCAGTGCGCAGCCACAGCAACGATGAAAAGGATAAGAAGGGCCGCTATCTGCGGCGCGAATCCTTCTCCGGCACCTGCGCGCGCAGTTTCTACGTGGGCGATGTGAAGAAGGAAGACATCCACGCAAAGTTCGAGGATGGTGTCCTGTACGTCGAGCTGCCTGCTCCTCAGCAGACGAAGGCTTTGCCTGAGAACCCGAACCTGATCGAGATCGAGTAAAACGCCGGTCGTGTGCGCCAA
>ENA-UOJF01001851-UOJF01001851.1-human-gut-metagenome-genome-assembly--contig:-P74-NODE-1851-length-13022-cov-12.471967_pt1 | contig 13022 bp, 6 predicted proteins | sample MGYA00242344_ERZ723891 | MGnify/ENA metagenome assembly ERZ723891 | reverse complement strand
GCGGTGCGCCGAAGCAGCCGTTCACATAAAGCGTCTTGTAGTGCAGCGCGATATCTTTCACCTTCGCTGCGAGTTCTTTGTTCGTCATGATAAATAACCTCCTTATTTTTTATAAAGCTGCCGTTCGATCGTATCGATCCTGTGGTGCGCCTGTTTGGCGGACGATTCGACAGAACTCAGCCGTTCGACCACCTTTCCTATCTGGTCATCTTGCTTTTCCTGCTTTCTTTTGATGTCATCAACGCCACTTTTGATGTATCCGAGTTCCGTTAAAACGACACCATCTTTCTTGCCCTCGTCTTTGTTGTCACTTTTGCCGTTCCGCTTATATGCGATATAGCCAAAGATTATTGCGCATATAGTCCCGCACGCACTAAGAATCGTCAAGAAGATGTTTACACCGCTCATGTAGTCACCTCCTCAGCTTTAATGCACTTGTTTTCCCACTTTTTGTAGGCATCCAAATAGAGTTCCTGCTTGTCTCCATTGTATGTTATCTCATAGTACATCCCGTCAAAAAGCGTTGTGCTCGCCAAAGCCTTGCTATTCTGTAAGGTTTTACACAACCACACAATGAAAACATCGTTTTCCGTGATTTCCTTGCAATCGCTTTTATCTAAATGAGCGTTTGCATACTCTGCAACGATACGCTTAATTAAACTTACAAACTGCTCCGTATTCATTTCAAATCACCTCCTCAAAGTAAATGCCCACAAGCTGCGACGGCAGATAGTGCAGTATAGTACCTTGACCGTTGCTGTCGTCGCGTATGCATCTGTAAATTTTGCCGCCGTCGAGATAGTACTTGTCCTTGAAATACCGCATACCGGCAGCGGCAGTTATCGGATTATCTATCGTGCCGTCTTCGCCTACCGTCACGCGCTCCCAGTGTGCTGGGGTTACGCTCGGACGCCATGTGGGATCGGCGGATATCGCGTTGTAGCAGCGATAGAGCTTACCGCCGTCGCGCACCCTGTCGCCGATAGAATAGTCTTTTTCGCCGCTCCACGGTTCAAATAGGCTGATACTTGTCAGAGCTTCGGCGTTTGTCAGCTTCGCGGCGGCTCTTGTTATCATCTCGCGGAAGCGTTTTGCCTGCGTCCGTGTCATATATCCGCACCCCCTGTGATGATATCCAGCGCCTCGTCCGCCGATATATCTTCGGGCGGCTCGGCGGCCGTCCAGATTTGCTTTATCTGGGATTCAGTCTCCGTCCACGACTCGGTGTAATACCTGCCGTCGGACGGATATTCCGCCGTGATTATCGGCTTGTAGCCGTACTGCAAAAGCAATGCGGGGTCAGTAGTAAAAACATCGCCCTCGCTTGTTTTTATCGGTCTCGGCGCACCGTGCAGAGCACCGTCGACCAGTTTTCCGTATATCATATTTTCACCCCCATGTGAAGCTGCCTGCGCCCTGATTATAGAGCGCCGTTTTGCCTATAAGATCATAAAGGCACGGCACACCGTTTGCATCGAGACACGGGACAAGCTGCTGTGCATCGCCGTCGGTGTAGCTATATAACCGCATAACAGCCTTATTGCCCGACCAGTTGTTGTTGCCGACGTCAAATATCAGTCCGTTTGTCGGCGTCTCGAAGTCGGCGACATCGCTCCAAGATTTTTTTAAAATATCATTAACCCATACACCAGCTTTGTTCATTCGGATTTTTGTTCGTTCCGATATTAAAGTCATCGTAAAACGGTGCTGTCGATATTCGGAAAAGTCGCCGGCGAAATAACCTGAACCCCCATCTTGAAATAGCGCAAGATTATTTTTCGATGCACTTTCGCGCGAACCGAATATACCTGCGTTCCTGTTTTTTGTACCAACTATCATAAAGTCTATAGTGATATCAGAATCCTGCGTTAGCTTGCGTCCAGTGTCGATATACTGAGTGCCCGACGATTGGATATATTTCAATGCCGTATAGCCCTCCGGTAGTCCGCTCTGCGCCTGCGCCTTTTGCCATATAAATCTGCGCCTGTTCAAGTGCCCTCACCGACTTTCTGCGCCGCCAAAATTTTGTCTTTAAAGCTCAGCTCCCATGTCTCGCCGTTTTTAAAATCGGGAGCAGTGCCGATATACTTTGTGCCTGTCGGCAGAGTAACCGTGACATTGCCGCTCGCCGCAAAGGTTAAGCGCATCCAGCACTCAAACTTCGCGTCTTCGGGATACTGAACCGTCAGCGTCTGAAGCCCCGTCATGCGGTATTCCGCGTTGTCCGCAAGGGTCACCGACATCTGCGCGGTACTGTAGCTGTACTCGGTCACAGCGCGCTGCGGGATATAGCCGAGGGCTGTTTCAATGTTAGCGGCTGTTACGCTGGCATCTGTACCATCTTTTCCCTGCTTAGTAACAAGGGCGATAAAAGTTGGGCTCTTTCCTCCCGTGTATGTAAATTGTATTCTGGTCCACAGATATTCTCCTGTCGCGCTGGACGGAATGACGGTTGTCCAACTGCCTGTGGGTGGAGTTACGTTCGAGTTGCCGTATTGATAAAATAAATTGCAGGTTGCTATCCCGACTCCCGTTTCGCCCTTAGCTCCGGGTTCGCCTTTTAGTGCCGCAAGCTGTTCCGAAGTAAAGTCGGAATACTGGAACGCAGTACCTTTTTCACCCTGCAGACCTCGCGAAGGTTTTCCGGTATCTACATTGTCAAAATACCAATTCCCGTTCTCTCCGATCGTCGGGGTCAAACCGTCCGCTCCGGGACTTCCCTTCGTTCCATCTTTACCCGGTTCTCCGCTTGCTCCTGTATCACCTTTTTCTCCACGAGACGGCTTGCCTGTATCCGTTTCGCCCAGATACCAATTCCCGTTCTCTCCGATTGTTGGTGTTATTCCATCCTTCAAACTGGCTGCCTTTTTAAGAGTCTCAGTCAAGGCAGTATATTCATCCGTCGATTCTATTTCGCTATCGGAGTATATTGTTTCCGACACGATTATTTCAAAACGAGGAGTTACGAGAACTTGACCCGACCCGCTCGTCAGCGTTATCTCGCACGTCACCGTACCGATTGAGGCTATCGTCTGCGTCGTAATGATATACTCGAGTCTATCCTCACACACTGTACAGTTGTTAAACATAACCTTTCCGTCTGGCTTTTCCGCTCTCAGCACAGCCGATACAACATCGTTTAAGTCAAACGGTTTCGCCGCATAGGATAAGTAGATACAAACTTTTCTGCTGTCTGTGTCTGCTTTTTTCACATTCACCTGACCTTGCAGTCCTGTCTTCATAAGATTTAGCTTTATTCTGTGCTCTACACGTTCCATTCGGTTCACCTCTGATTTAAGTATAGCAAAAGGCGGGAAGTATTTCTCCCCGCCTCGCTGTCACTTTGTCATGTCTTTAATCCAACGCTGAAATGTCTTATCATCATACCCTATGTTCAACTCATAGAGCATTTGGCGCGTCCGGCGCATGCCCTCCGTATCATTGCTTTTGTACATTTCCTGATACTCAGATTTGAGGTCTTTTGTCAATGCCTGGCGGATTGTCTTATCCTCTTTGCCGTTTGCTCGCAGATATTCGACTATCTCTTTTGCGGACGAAACATCAGAGTTTTCAAGTGCCTTTTGGAGGTCTTTATACTCATAAAGTTTTTTCTCTTCGACCGCTTTATCCTGTTCTGCTTCGGGATCAAGCTCTGCGGCAATCTCATCTATCATCCTGTCCACTTCATCTTCATCGTACCCGCTCTCGAGCAAAGCTTCGAGCTTGCCGCTGAGTGCGCTGTCGTCTCCGTTGCTTTTTGCCTGCGCCGCAGCCGTCTGCATTGTCATATAGTTATTGATTGCTTTTATGACCGCGTTTGACGGATATCCTTCAGAAACCAGCTCTTCATATATTTTTTTATATTCTGAGATGTTTCCTCTTTCGCGCGCCTGTGCCGCCTGCGCGATTCGAGGTTCGGACTTCACCAGATTATTCTTAACACCGTTCTCGAGCTGCTGCGCGGTATAACCCTTTTTGATAAGCTTATCGTACTGCTTCTGATATTTTCCCTCGGCAATCGAATTGTATAACTTTCTGTATTCCGTGGAGCTTGCTTCCCTGCCGAGGTTGTCAGGAGAGAAGAAATTATATAAGCTTTCAAAAGTGCGCATCGTGTTCGCTATCGGCAGACCGCTGACCTTTGAAATTCCCTTTGCACTGCTCATCATCAGCTTCCAGATATCCGGATTTTTCTTCTCGCCGCTGAATACTTTCTGCCACGATTCGCAGGACTGAATTAGTTCTTCAATACCCTCGATATCCATGCGGCTCGCAGAATATCCGGACAAGATTGAGAGAATATCTCCGACATACGGCACGGCTGAAAACGGATTGATTCCGTCAAGCGTGTTGCCTCCGAATGCTTCAAGATAAAGCTCAAGCCATTTCTTCTCATCATCATCGTTGCGGAACGCATCTGCTATCGACGCTATTCCGGCAGTCAAGATGCTTGTCGCGATATGTACCGCGGCAATACGCGCTATATTCTTCGCCTTTGCCTTTTTACTACCGGGATCAGCATTGTTATAATCAACCAATGCATTGCGGAGCATGTTGTATGACTTCGTCGGCTCGGCCTTAAAGGCACTGAGTATTTTTGAGAAAGAGCTCGTACTGCGCATAAACTGGCTTCGATGCAGAAGCGAATCAACGACCTGGGTTTTATCAACCACCTCACTGAGCCTGTCTGAGACTGCCTGCGTGAACTCTGCAGTTCCCTCTTTAAGGTCGGTTTTATCCTTGACTTCCGCCTTGCAGGCATTCCACAGCGTTCCCCATGTCAGCTCATCACCAACTCCGGCCAACCACATAGACTTTTCGCGGATCTTATCGACGACCGTCTGCTGTCCGGTTATAAGCTGCTTCATCGTTATGCCCATACTCGTCTCATAGAATCCCCAGCTTTTCCATTTTGCAATCGGGCAATTGTCTATTGCTTCTTTACTTGCCGGCTTTGACAAAAGCCCTTTAAGCAAATATTTCGGGTTCATTACTGCCGCTGCTCTGAGATATGCCGTAGGCTGCTGAATGGCGACCCTGATGTTTGCTCCGACGGCGGCGACCTTAAAGTTGCGTATCAGTGCTTCCTCACCCGCTCCACCTGCATTTTTGCTGTCCGAGCTGCCGTTAAGATCCAGTATAAACTTTTCAAAATATGCCTTTCCGTCATTGCCGAAAGCTCGTTCAATAGACTGTTTTGTGCCGGATATGGCTATATATCCATCGTCCTTTTCCTCGAAGCTCAGGGCATTATACCATTTCATCGCGTCGGTTACCGGCACCGCATATGCCGAATATGCGCTCATTTCGGTGATGTGCTTTGTAAAGGTATCGAAAGCACCCTTAATAAACAGTCCGTTACTTGCATTTCGCTGGACGCTCTTTGTCGCGCCGATGTTGACAAGCTTATAGAAATTGCTCTGAGTCTGAACCGCCCCGTCCTCCGCGTTCATCGTCCGCACGGAGTTTTTGTTGACCTGTATCGGCCAGTAATGCTCTTCGGTAAACTTTCTGTAGCCGTACAGTGTCATTGACGCTTTGTTGCCCCAATCAGCAACATTTCCGCTCAAAAAGCCCTGCATTTTCTCTGCAACCTGCTTCTGCTTCGGAGTCAGAGAGTCGATTATCTTTCCAAGGTCTTCCACTGTCACCTGCACAGCCTTAGCGTATGTTTCTTCGCCCTTACCGAACTGCTCCTTGATTCGCATTTTCGCCTCTTGCCTTGAAGTGTCCAGAGGACGGATTCCGCCGAGAAGAAGATGATCCCGCGCCTGCTCTCGTTTGGAGAGGTTATACAGTTCCATCATCTGCGAGACCGTCAATGTCAGTTCTCCGCCTTCGACCTTAAAGGTCTGCTTCGAGTGCTCCCAGTCCTGTATTTCCTTCTGGCTGACAATCGACCGCATGAACTCATTCGCATTGTCTATCATTTCCACCCGCTCATCGAAGCCGGAACGAATGGATTTGAAAACAGTCTCTGCTGCCGGTCCGAGCTGATGGAAAAAGCTGAACGAGTCAAGCATATTTACATTCAGCTGCTTATACCCAACCTTTACCTTGTCCTTGAAGCTCTTGCGGCTGTCCATCTCATGCACGCTCGCGTCGGCAATTGCCTGAACCGTTCCATATCGGCTGTTTGCAAGCAATTCGTTGGCTCTCGTTATTCCGCCCTTTATCTGCTGCATAACAGTTTCAAGCTCGGCAAGCCCCTGCGCATCCATATCCTTTATGGAACTGCCCTTATACACTTCAAGCAGCGTTGTCATCATCGGCATAAGATCCGGGTCGAGGTCTGCCAGGAACTGCTGATACTGAGGGTCATTTCCCTGCTGCATTTTGCGCAATTCTCCCTGCAGCTCCGACATTGATTTGCGCCACTCAAACGCATCTTTTGACTGACTGTTCCCGTAGACATCAAGAGATACCAGGAACTCTCCGAGAGCCGAACGCAGAGCTTCCGGCACATGCTGAGTCTTGTTCGGATTCTGCAGGAACCTGTTAAGAGTCTTCGCAGTTCTCTCAATGCTCCGTTTGCTCTTTGCCATAGCATCTTTACGCAGCCATTCGCGGCGATCCTCGAATGTGCGTTGTTCATAGAGCGCCTTTTGCTTTATGAGTTCCTCAGAAAGCTTATGTCGCTTAGCAGCTTCCTGTTCCTTGATTTTTTCAACGCGCTTGTCGTATCTGTCGCGGTATTCTTTCTCGATCTTCTGCCGCAGCGTCTTGAGCTCCGGAATGTCGTAATACTCTTCATACAGGCGCATTGCAAGGTCATAGCTCGCCGTGTCTATATCCATGTCGAAAGAACCGTCGTAGAACGGATTTTCATAGAACGGTTTTATGGTTTCGAGTGCATTTACGAGCGTCTGCACCTGCTCAAGCTCGTGCGTATCCGGTTCAAAGAACTCCGGCCAAAGTTCGGACATCTCGCCCCAAAGAGAATCAAGCGTACTGCCTTCCTCGGAAAGCCTTATCTTTCCGAAGTTCTTCCTTCTGAACTTATCATAGCTCCCGTAATAGTAGGCAATCTCTTTTTTCTGCTGCTCACTGAGTTTTATTTTCGTGCCCTTGGCATATTCACGCAGCGCACTGTACTGTTCGGACATATCGGTGTTCAGCACTGCGCTTTCCTCAAGCACCGCCTTGGCAATCTCCGCAGTCCTCGCGATAACTTCATCATAAGTTATGCCGTCGTCCATATTGGCAAGTGCTTCAAAGATATTCTTGAGGTTTTGCGTCAGCGTTTCGGCATTATACTTGCTGCTGTATTCCTTGAGCACTTTTTTCGAAAGTCTGCGTATTGCCCGCTCATCAAGCTCTTTTCTGTTGATTCCGAGACGCCACTCGAGTTCTCGCTTGTATTCGCGCAGAGCTTTGTTCTCCTGCATGAGCTTCTTGTTTTGCTCATCTATTGCAGAAGTGCTTTTGAGAGAATAACGAATATCAGGATTTCTTCTGTCAAAAAGACCGACATTGTCTGTTGCAGATTTAAGCTGAGTATTTTTGAAGAAGATATAGCTCTTGACATTTTCGCCTTTTCGTCTGCCGTCAAAATCGAGAATTATTCCGTCGTAGCCGCTGTCATTTTCTATAAAATAACTGTCCAGTAGCTCCCGAAGTTCTCCTCGTATAGTGTCGGTAGTATCTTTCCATTGTTCAAGAATATCGTCGAGCTTATCCTCATTTTCAAGGATTTTTTTAGTGACTTCCGCATCATCGGCAACATAAGCTTCATAGTTCTGCTCATAGTATTCGTCGTTGGCCGTTTCTTGAGCATCGTATTTCGACTGGTATTCTTCGTCGAGTTTGTTAAGCTTTTCTGTGAGTCCCTTATACCCGTCTATGTGCTCCGAGTACCATGCTTTCGCTTCTGCACGATCCTTGAAGTGGAGTGGCTTTTTCATGTCACCGTACAATGCCATCTGTTCGTTTCCGCCAACCCCGATATCCGCATCATTGTCCTTTGCAAAAAATCCGTTCGGCGTTTCACTGTCATTGCGTCCGGCAAGCGGATTTGCATTGCTGAACACATTGAACTCAGCCGCAGTTTGATGATAAATTATCCTCGGTGTTCCGTCCTCGTTCACGACCTTGCTTGCAGATTCCGGTTCGTTTTCCCAGTCCCCGAACCACTCCTTAAAAGCTTCACTCTTTGTCTGAGAATCGGATTCATTTGTAGTATCTTTGAGCGAAAATTTTTTTGCATCATTCTGCGCTTTTTCGGATATACTGCTATTGACACTTGGCTCACTTTGTGTTACTCTCGTGTCAGAGGATGCGTGTTGTCTACTGAGTTGCACTTTAAGCGGCTGTTCGGTAAACGCATTCTCATTTTTTAATTCAAACTTTGTTGGTGTGAAATCAACAATATCGTACAGTACCATTTCCTTTCCCGATGTAAAGCCTACAATAACCTTTGCAGAATAATCGTTTTTTCCCACTCTAACGAGCACATCGCCCCTCGCAAACTCGGTAAAATTATCCTTTCTCTGATGCTTTAAATCCTCATTAACGTAATTAGTCGATGCTAATACAATTTCATTAAGATTACTTGATGCCTTGAATTTATCTTTATAAATCACGGCATCTTTTCTTTGGTAGTGTTGAGTGTTTTTTGAATTGGTGTACTCGTTTCTGGTTATCTTGTTCACCTTAATCAGCTTACCCTCAACAGGTATTCCATCAGAAAATTTAGTTCTGATAACATCCTTAACTTTCGCAACCCAGTCAGACTTATCTACACCTTTCAGAATATCATCTGCAATCACAACAACCGACTTATTCTTTGTAGTTTTACCTATGCTGTATTTTTTCTTTTCGTCCGCCATGTCGGTTGTTTTTCCTTGCGATTTGTTCTCCCTCGTCTGCTCCAGCGCAGACTTAAACAGGTCGCTGATGGTTTCAAGTGCCTCCTCATCTCCCTCAAGGGCTCTTATTTCCGGGCTCGTAAGCCCGAGATTTTTAAGAATTTCATTTATGCTCTCGATAAAGCCCTGTATCCAGCTTTGAATCTTCACCGCCAGACTGCGGTTCTCTCCGACAAGCTCCTTTATGGTCTGCTCATCAAACACATCAAACATGCACTCGGCAACGATTTCCGCCTCTATGTCCTCCTGTCCATAACCCTCATAGAGCTTTTCAAGCTCCTTCACTCTGCCCTCATAGTCATAGTTTTCGCTTTCTTTGAGCTTGCCTATGACATATTCGCGCAGCTCGCCTGCGGCCGTTGAGTTCCAGTCCTCGATATAATGATACAGTTCATGTCCGGCAGTTCTGAGATATGCGTTTTCCTCCGCGTCGAGCGCGATTTTTATTCTGCCGGTCTTGGGATCGTACTCACCGTTCGCCATTCCGTCTGCAAGCGTATCGCACACTTCAACGACAAAGCCGTATTTTTTCGCAAGAGCCTCAAGGACATATACCGAACCCGCCTGCTCCGAGTTGAGCTTTTTTGTATAGTTTCTCAGCAGACCTCCGTTCTTTTCTGCCCTCTTTTCCTCTTTCGCGCTGTAATGCTTCGGCGCATTATTTTTTTCATTAACTCCGGCATAATACGCCTGTCTGAGCTGACTTTCTTCAAGCCCTGCGTATTTATTTGCATTCGACTGCAAAACGCTGTCAAAGTCCTGCCCGAGCTGACCGGCGCGGCGGAAGTCGAGAAACGCATTCATATATTCGCTTGCCGAATCGCCCTGCTTATATCCTGAAATAAAAGCCCGTGCCGTGTCGGTGCTGTCAAAGCCCTGTGCAACATTGTACAAAGCTTCGGTCTCGCGGCTGTCAAACCGCACATCGCTCAGTGCAACGCTGCCGCCGTCCTGCGTTTTGACATACATCTGCGCCCGATTTCCGTCCTTTTCGATACGGTCTATGCCGTTGATTGTTACGCTCTGTCCGTCAATCGTTGCCGGAACAGCGTTGACATAACTTTTCTTCTGTGATATATTGTTATCGGAAGGGGCGAGCGCATGAGGCGTCTTGGACGTAGACTGCAGGTCTTCGGACATGTTCAGTACTTGCGAGACCCCTTCTGCTTTTGTTTTATATGCACTTACAACATGTAAAGTTTTTGCTTTTGAGTCAGGCACAGCTTCGACGACATAATAATTTCCGTTTACTCGTTTACTGTAAACAACTGACTTTGACAGTTTATTATCAGAATCTCTATAACGGCCATTGTCGTCTTTTGCCGATTCAATATTGTCATAATTTTCGAGAACATATTCTATTCTCGCCAGATCGTTAACATCAGACATTGAGTGGTCTGCTGCTCCATTCTCCCCGTGGCGGTTTTCTACATGGATAACCGTGTTTCCGTCCATATCGCGCTTATACTCACTGGTATCTATACCGGTGAGTTTTTTTATATCTTGCACCTCGCGCTCATTTACAGAGCTAAGTTCTATTTTAATCTTACCTGCAACATTTTTATCTTTAAGGTTGCGAACTCGCTCTACAAAGTCAATGATCTTCGGATTTACCGCCTTTTTATATTCCTGCTTTATTGTCTCTATGTCCTTCTTTAACGACAGCTGAGAGTCTTCCGCGGCATCTGATGTGCCGTTTTTTATTTCAGCAGCCACGTTCTGAGCGTTCTCAGAGCCCCGGAAAAGCCGTTTTTCTGCGCGGGTAAGTTTATCACCCTCAGCCTGTTTCTGCACCACAGCGGACAATCTGACTGCGTCCTGCGTGTTCTCACCGAGGCTTTCAAGCCGCTGCGCAATCTGCGTCTGCTCTCCGCCTGCAAAACCTGCAACCGTCTTTCCCGTGATGTTCGTACCCTGTTTTCTGTGGTTGAGATATCCAAGCCCGGAACCCACTACACCAAAGCCGGCGCCCATAAGTGCTCCGCCCGCTCCCGCTTCGACGACTTGCAGTGCAAGATCTCCGGCAACCTTTTTCTTTGCTTCAGCCTCGCTCAATCCCTGCTTCTCATATGCAGCTATCATGAGCTTATAATTGGAAATATCGCCGTTTGCTATGGTATCATAGGCTATGTTTGCTATTTCCGTCGCGGCTTCTTCCGAAAAGTTTACCCCGGTTGATTTGAGTATGTTCATCGCGACATCGCGCATACTTCTCGGGTCAACCTCTTTGAGCTTGTTGAAATTACCTATCGAAACTTTTTCGAAGAGACCTTCAAATATGCCGGAAACAGCTCCGCCGATAACCGCTTGGTCGTCGTTGCCGCCGCGAGCTTTTATATCACGCATTGTTGAGTTCGCAGCAGAAAGACCGAGTATTCCGCCGCCGACAGCTTCGGCAACTTTCCCCGCTGCTTTTATTCCCGCCCCGGTATTCGCAAGTGCTCCGCCGGCAAGATTGCCCGCGGCTGCAGATGCAGCCGAATCGAGCGCGGACATTCCTGTTCCGTATAAGAAGTCGAAGACATCCCGGTCGCCAAGCTTCCAGTCATGCTCATCCATAACCGCACCGCGGGCCGTATCGCTCAGCTGACTTGCTATTTCGGCATCTCTGTTATAGTCTACCGGCGCATAACTGCCTGTAAGCTTTTTTCCAACCCACTGGGTAGCCGCATTCAAATAGCCATTGTTTTCTGCATCTATCGGCAAACTCATCGCCACATTTACCGGTACACTCAGTGCGCTGGCAAGCACCTGATGGTCTGCACTGAAGTCACGAACCGCATCTTGTACCTGCTCATTCTTGCGGCGGTTATACTCATACGCAAAATAATTCTCGAGCTCATCGGGATTCATTCCCTTTGCACGAACCTTATCCTCTATTTCCTTGAGTCTCTGATTATATTCATAGACATTCTTGTTGTTTCCGCTCGTGCCGACTGACTCTTCGAGCTTTATTCTGTCCTTGAGCTCGGGGATAGACTGTATTTCCTTGAGCGTTGCCTCGTCAAACTGGCTGAGTTTTTCGGATATATCCCTGTTGTATATCTCCGACTCCAATGCAGCGGACTCACTCTTCAGATTATTGAGCTTGTTTTTTGCCGCCTTGGCTTCTTCAGTGTACTTTTCATAATCCGCTGTATTTCCTTGCATCGTGCTAAGGAACGCCCAAACCCGATTTTTGAATGATTCACTGCGGTTCTTCTTTTTCTCGTTCTTGATATCGTCAAGACGTCCTTTCATATCATCCTCGGTCATGGTGTCCATAACGCCGGAATTACGCGTATCGGAGTAATAGTCGGACTCCTTCTGCAGATTCTGCGAAGTCTGCTGCAGAGCATTCTTGTATTCCTCGTACCGTGCCATGAATGTGTTGTAGCGTTCTTCCCCCAGCTGCTCACGCTGCGAGTCGAGGTAGGATTTGATTCTGTCCGCCTTTTCAAGATCATTGTTTACCACACTCTTTGTATTTTCGCTGTCGCGTTTCCAATTCGCATATGAACTGTTTTGCAGCCTGCTGTTTGCGCTTCTGGTGGTACGACCGGTTGATTCAAACCAGTCATGCATTTCCTTGTCGCTCGAATCCCACTGATATTTCTCATTTGCGCTTTTGATTCTTTCGTCTATTGACTCAGGAGCCTCGTATTTCGAATTTACACGCTTTATTCTGTCGTCAATTGTTTCCATTTTATCCTCCGCTTATGAAAGTCCGTAATGCTGACTGAGTATATAAATATCCTCGTCGGTCAGGTTCTTGTTCTGGCTCATCTTCGTTTTTATATAATTCTCGTAGCTTCCGTATTGGTTTTTCAGTGCCGGTCTTACACCAAACTCGTACCGAGTCGGCTGTGCACCTATAAACTCACTGGCTGCCTTTGATTTTGTAGCAGTCTGTTTTCCGCTGCTCCCGGTCGAAGAACCGCTTGACCCGCTCCTGCCTGACGAAGACGACGAAGAGGTTGAATAGCTCTGAGCCTTGAGAGAGTCCATATATTTGTCATGCTCAAACTGCTGTTTTTTGAGATTATAATCCCTTGAGTCCTGCTGCTTGCCGTAGTCAAACTGTTTCTGCCAGTTGCTCTGCGCAAGCGCGTCCTGCTGCTTGCCGTAATCAAACTGCTGCTGCCAGTTATTCTGTGCAAGGGCGTCCTGCTCCTT
>ENA-UOJF01001829-UOJF01001829.1-human-gut-metagenome-genome-assembly--contig:-P74-NODE-1829-length-13144-cov-29.819238_pt1 | contig 13144 bp, 10 predicted proteins | sample MGYA00242344_ERZ723891 | MGnify/ENA metagenome assembly ERZ723891 | reverse complement strand
GGCGGAAAACGATGAAGATTTTACCGCCGCAATGGAAGACCTTGATTTTTAAGATGCACTTTGAGCAGGGGTGTACCCCTGCATGTTAAACCGTGTGAAACGGGGAAAGAGGAGAACACCGTGGAATTTAGTCATATCCCCGTTTTGCTCAGCCAATGCCTTGATGGGTTGGCCATTGACCCTGCCGGGATTTATCTGGACGGAACGGCCGGCGGGGCAGGCCACTCAAAGGAAATAGCAAAACGCCTGACCACCGGGCGGCTGATCTCGCTGGATCAGGACCCGGATGCGGTGGCAACCGCTACCGCAAGGCTAAAGGGCTTACCCGCCCAGGTGGTTCAGGCCAACTTCCGCGAAACTGCCCGCGTGCTGGATGAACTGGAGATCCCCTTCATCAACGGCGCGCTGCTGGACCTTGGCGTTTCCAGCCACCAGCTGGACGATGCCGAGCGTGGCTTCTCCTATCACGCGGATGCCCCGCTGGATATGCGCATGAGCCAGCAGGGGCCCACCGCGGCAGACTTGGTGAACACCCTGGACCGTGAGGAACTGACCCGCATCCTGCGCGATTATGGTGAGGAACCGTATGCCTGGCAGATTGCGGGTAAAATCGTGAAAGCACGGGAGGAAGCCCCGATTTTGACGACCCTGCAGTTTGCGGACCTGATTGCATCCGCTATGCCGCCTGCCGAGCGCCGCAAGAACAAGAACCCCGCCCGCCGCAGCTTCCAGGCAGTGCGGATTGCCGTCAATGGGGAACTGGATGCCCTGAACGAGGGGATGGAGGCGATTTTCAGTCGCCTGGCCCCCGGCGGGCGGTTCTGCATCATCACGTTCCACAGCCTGGAGGACCGGCTGGTAAAACAGAAGTTCCGCCGCTGGGCCCAGCGCTGCACCTGCCCGCCGGAGCAGCCTATTTGCACCTGCGGCGGGATACCCAAAGCTAAACTGATTACCCGCAAGCCGATTGAAGCGGACGCTGGTGAGTTGGAAGAAAACCGCCGCAGCCGTTCCGCCAAGCTGCGCGTACTGGAAAAATTATAAGCGTGCCAGGAGGGAACATTGGCAGCGCGGCATGGCGCTTGTGACCATGCCGCACAGCTTAAGGAAAGCCGAAATTTTACGATACGAGAAAGGGGGCGGCGCCCATGGCTTCCACAGCAGCAGAGATTTCAACCAACAATCATTCCGGTTCCTCCCGCACACCGCGGGTGCGCGTTGTCAAGGGCGGACGCTACGGCCTGAGCAAGGCACGCCAGTTTGCCCGCACGGCGGGCACGGTGCTGGTCATTGCCATCTTTTTTGGTTTGTTTGCCAGCATTGTCGCCAGCCAGGCACGCATCACACAGCTTTCCGGCAAAATTGATGACGCCAAGTCGGAACTGACCAATGCCCAGAGCTATAACGACTATCTGTCCACCACCATGGATCAAATCACCAACAGCACCAGCGTCCAGCAGGAAGCGGAGGATCGGCTGGGGCTGGTTAAAATGGACCCCAGCCAGGTGACGTATGTCCGGCTGGAGGATGAAAGCGTGATCGAACGCGCAGCCGGCACAGCAGACAAGTTTTTTGCCGGTATCAAAACCGCAGCGCTCAGTCTGCTTGGCAGTTTTGACCCGTAACCGATCCGGTCAAGGCAATACCGCATAACTTTGGGTGCCCAAGCCGTCAGGTGGGAATCATGCGGTGCTGCCCTTACATTGCGCCAAAGCGTGCATCCCAACAGGAGCACGCTTTTTTTGCCATCATGGGCGGGCGCGTATTCGTGCAAACAGTCTTTTCTGTAAAGGAATGAACCTATGCCAAAGCAACCCGACAACAAGAATCAATCCACGCGTCATCACAACCGCCGCAGCCCGGAGCCGGGGCAGAATCATGCGCTTACGCTGAACGGACGCATCATGGTTTTGCTGCTGGTGATCGGCTTTATCGCTGCGGGGTGCGGTGTTCTGATTTATAAGCTGTATACCCTGCAGATCCGGGATGCTGAGCAGTACCGTGTTCAGGCGGCGGAACAGCAGCTTTCCGATACCCAAATCCCCGCCACGCGCGGCTCTATTTATTCCGCTAACGGCAAACTGCTGGCCAAAAGCAGTGTGGTGTGGAACATTATTGCCAACCCGTCCAAGTGCAACCAGGATTATGTGGCGGAAGCCAGCCAGAAAATCAGCGAATTGCTGAACGGAAGCGTCAGCGCGGAAAAAATTCAGGAGCAGCTGAGCAAAACGAACAGCCAGTACCGCGTGATTGCCAAGGGCATTGATATGGTAACGGCGCAATCCATTATTGACTATGCCAACACCAAACGCATTACCAACGGCAAGGCGGAGGGGGATCCGGATGCCAAGTACGAAACGGTGCTTTCCATGTACAAGGAATCCTCCTCCACGCGGGAATACCCTAACGGAATGTACCTTTCCTCGGTCTTGGGCTTTTGTGATGACAGCGGCAACGGCATGTACGGCCTGGAAAAATCGTATGATGAGAAACTGGTCGGTACACCGGGGCGCAGCATCAGCAGCGAGAACGCATGGGGCTATGAACTGGCTAACGAGGAAAGCGATACCCATGCGGCTATCAACGGCTATAACCTGAACCTGACCATTGACGATACCATCCAGACCGTGCTGGAAACCGAGCTTTCCAACGCGATTGATGACTATGATGTACAGAACCGTGCCAGCGCCATTGTGATGAATGTGAACACCGGCGCGGTGCTGGGTATGGCAACGGCGCCGCAGTTTGACCCCAACGATCCGTATAATATCACCGAACCCAAATTGCAGGCTATCCTGGATAATGCCGGAACGGCGCTGACGGAGGACGATATTTCCGTCCTGCAAAGCCGTTTGGGGCAGGACGCCGTAGCTGATATCATTGCGGACGGCGTTGTGAACCCCAACGGAACAAAAAGCATCGACGAAGAAGGCAACGAAATTGACGTTCCCAGCGAAAAAAGCCAGCTGCAGGGCATGATCCGTGAGGCCGAATGGAAGAACAAAGCCGTGACGGAATTGTATTACCCCGGCTCAGTCTTTAAGCTCATGACGGCCGCTGCGGCGCTGGATTCCGGCCTGATGGGGGCGGACCAGCAGTTTTACTGCGGCGGCGACCTGACAGTATTCCCCAATACCGAGTGGGAACACAGCTACCACTGCGCCGAGGGCAACGCTCACGGCTGGCTGGATATGGCCGGGGCGCTGAACCACAGCTGCAACCTGTACTTTATCCAGGTGGCGGAAAAAATGAGCGCCGAATTCTTTTATAACTACTACCAGGCGTTTGGCCTGACCCAGACCACTGGCATTGACCTGCCGTATGAGGCAAAGGGCATCTCCAAAACCCAGCAGGAGATGGAGCAGGTGGAAACGGACCTGTACTCCACCGCGTTCGGCCAGTCCCAAAAGCTGACCCTGATCCAGATGGCAGCCGCCGTGGCTTCCACCGTGAACGGCGGCTACCTGATGACCCCCTATGTGGTGGATAATATGACGGACGACACCGGCAACGTGGTATGGCAGGCTGAAACCGACATAAAGCGCCAGGTCGTCAGCGAGGAAGTCAGTGAGCAGATCCGCGCCATGATGGAAAACAACGTGGGTCACACCGGTACCAGCAATGACCTGGACTATCACGGTTGTGCCAGCGCTTATGTGGCGGGCTACCGCATCGGCGGCAAATCCGGTACGGGAGAACAGCTGGACTGGAAAGGCGCTTACAAGTACCGCCCGGACGGCGACTACCGCAAGGCCATCAGCTTCGCCGCCATCTTTCCGGCGGACGACCCGGAAATTCTGGTGCTGGTCATGATGGATGACCCGCGCTGGATCATTGACTCCGCTTCCCAGATTGTGGCCCCTGTTACCGGCAACATCATCAGCCAGATCGCGCCGTATCTTGGCATTGAACGGGATGCTTCTTATGATAGCAACGGCAGTGTGGAAGTGCCAAATGCCATTGGCACCCGCTGGACTTCCGCCCAGGTCAAGATGAACGCCGCCGGGCTTTCCCACCGGTTTGTGGATACCAGCGATGGCGATGTTGTGTATCAGTACCCCGCAGGCGGCACCGTGGTGCCCGCAGGCTCCACGGTTTACCTGTATACCCAGTCCACCACCGACGCCACCACCACCGTGCCGGATGCCACCGGCAAAACCGGAACCTTTGCCGCACAGATGCTCAAGGCTTCCGGCGTCAATGTGGCAATTTCGGGCAGTGCATCGGACCGTGTTGTCAGCCAGGATATTGAGGTTGGGAGTGTGGTGCCCTACGGCACAGTCGTTACCCTGACCACGGAACCCGACGGCAGCAGCGATGCCCAGCAGGATGCAGATACCCCGCAGGACGATGCCGCCCAGGACGCCGCCGGTGAAAACGATCAGGATAGCACGACCCAGGATGATACCGGCAGCGATGCCGAGCAGCAATAACCCCGGCCACGGCAGGGGGACCCCACAGCAAACTGAAACATGCCGCAACTAAACCAACCAAAAGGAGCGTGTTCCCATGAAACCCATGAACGCGAACGAACTTCTGGCCGGGCTGGCACTGGCCCGCCCGGTGCCCATCACCGCCGTTGTAACGGACTCCCGCAAGGTGCAGCCGGGCTGCATTTTTGTCTGCTTCCCCGGCGAGCGTGTAGACGGCCACGACTATGCCGCCAAGGCGTACCAGGCCGGGGCCGAGTATGTGATTGCCAACCATCCCGTGGAGGGCGTGCCGGAGGATCACCTTGTCATCTGTGAATCCAGCTACCTTGCCATGATCCGTATGGCATCCAACTACCGCACGCTGTTCAGCCCGCTGATGATCGGTGTGACCGGCAGCGTGGGCAAAACCACCACCAAAGAGTTCTGCTATGCCGTTCTTTCGGCTTTTGGCAATACCTTAAAAACAGAGGGCAACCAGAACAATGAGATCGGCTTGCCCAACACGCTGTTCCGCCTGGAGGATACCACCCAGTATGCTGTGGTGGAAATGGGCATGAGCCACCTGGGCGAGATTGCCCGCCTGGTGCGCGCAGCGCGGCCGTCTGCCGGTATCATTACGATGATCGGCGTTTCCCACCTGGAAAATCTGGGCACGCGGGAGAATATATTGAAGGCAAAGATGGAAATCTGCCAGGGCCTGCCGGACGGCGCCCCGCTGGTGCTGAACGCGGACAATGACCTGCTGCCCACCGCGCAGATCCCCGGCCGCTTGCGCCCGGTGTGGTTCGGCATCCGCTCCAGCTCCGCCGATGTGCGCGCCATCAATATTCATACCGTAGGGGAGGGTACCGGCTTTACCCTGGTGGATAACGTGGACGGTGAAACCTATGAGTTCAGTGTAACCATCCCCACGGCAGGCGTTCATACCGTGTATGATGCCCTTGCTGCTTACACTGCAGCCACCCGATTGGGGCTGGAGCGTGCCCGCGCCGCCCGTGCGCTGGCCAGCTATCAGACCACCGGTATGCGCCAGAACATTGTGCAGCACGGCGGTGTGACCTTTATTGAGGATTGCTATAACGCCAGCCCGGACAGCATGAAAGCAGCCTTGCAGATTCTGCATGACCGCCAGCCCGGCCCCGGCGGCCGCCGCATTGCCGTGCTGGGCGATATGTTGGAACTTGGCGCTGCCAGTGAACCCGGCCACTGCCAGACCGGCAAATGGGCTGCCGATGCCGCCGACCTGCTGGTGGCTTACGGTCCGTTGAGCGCAGCCATGGCCGAAGCAGCCCGGCAGAAAGGGCTGCAAACCATCCATTGCCAAGCGGCGGAGGAAGTAGTAGAATATCTACGGCAGAACGTCCGCCCCGGCGATGTTGTGCTGGCAAAAGCCAGCCACGCCATGAAGCTGGATGATGTATTAAAGCAGCTTTACGCGGCGCTGCCAAACGCATAATTGCATATTTTGGGGGAATATCACATGGGAATGATCGTTTCTTGGATGCTGGTTGCCGCGGCAATCGGTGCGTTTGCCGTTACGGCACTTTCAGGCTGTTTTGTAATTCCGGCACTGCACAAGCTGCACTTCGGCCAGACCATCCGGGAATCCGGCCCGACCTGGCATAACAAAAAACAGGGCACACCCACCATGGGCGGCCTGTGCTTCATCTTTGGCATTCTGGTGGCCTGCGGCCTGGTGTATGCCGGGTTCTACCGCTATGCACAGGACCTTTTGGGCATTGTGCAGGTGCGCGCCGCCTTGCTGGCGCTGTTCCTGGCGTTTGGTTCCGGCTTTATCGGTTTTCTGGATGACTATATCAAGGTCGTCAAGCACCGCAACCTGGGCCTGCTTGCCTGGCAAAAGCTTATCATGCAGTTCATTGTTACCGGCGGCTTCCTGGTGGGGCTGCACATGCAGGGCCTGCTGACCACCATCATTATGCTGCCCTTTATCGGTGCGGTAGATCTGGGCTGGGTGTATTACCCCATTGCGTTCTTCGGCATCATCTTTTTGGTCAATGCCGTCAACCTGACGGATGGTCTGGACGGCCTGTGCTCCTGTGTGACCTTTGTTTCCATGCTGGGCTACCTGCTGGCTGCCAGCATGCTCAGCTTTTATCATGTGGCCGTTCTGGCGGCGGCAACGGCTGCTGCGGCAGCGGGCTTCCTGGTGTGGAACTTCTACCCGGCCAAAGTGTTCATGGGCGATACCGGCAGCATGTTTCTGGGCGGTATGGTAACGGCCCTTGCCTTTATCATGGGCCGGCCGGAGCTGGTGTTCTTCTTTGGCATTGTGTATATCTGGGACGCCATGACCGTTGTGATCCAGCGCGTTTACTTCAAGCTGACCCACGGCAAGCGCATTTTCCGCATGACACCGATCCACCACGCATTCGAGATGCGCGGCTGGAAAGAAGTCAAGATCGACTTTTTCTTCAGCCTGATCGCCATTATCGGCGTGGTGCTGGGCCTGATGTACGTTTACATGGCATAAAATATCAGAAAGGGGGCTGTGCCGCAAATGACGCTTGCCCAGCTTTTCGATTTGGCCTTTGGCAACATTGGCAGGTTTTTTAAGGAAATCGCGTTCAAAAAAGAGGAACGCGGCAAACTTTCCTATGGCCTTGTCGGCACGCTGATCCTTGTGTTGACTTACGGGCTGATCATGCTGTTCTCCGCCAGTTACTCCACCGGGTATTACCGCTTCAAGGGGGATATTTACCACTTTATCCGCCCGCAGGTAATTCTGGCGGTGGTGGGGCTGGTGCTGATGTATCTGATTTCCAACATCAACTACCGCAGCCTGCGCCACATGAACTGGTACTTATACATTTTAACGCTGCTGCTTTTGGTGTGGGCCCTGTTCAGTGAGCCGTACAACGGCTGTTACCGCTGGGTGTATATGTTTGGCACAACCCTGCAGCCTTCGGAGCTGGCAAAGTTTTCGGCTATTTTGGGTCTTGCCTGCTTTGCGGACCGGTATTATGAAAAACGGGGAACACTGCTTTACGGCATTGTGCTGCCCGTGCTGCCGCTGCTGCCGGTGGTGGTTCTGCTGTACAAAGAACCCCATAACTCTGCTATCATGCTGATCCTGCTGATTGCGGGCAGTATGATTTTGTGTGGCGGTGTGGGCCGGTTCTGGTGCATCCCGGCGGCAGGCGCGGCTGCGTTTGTGATTTACAAAATGCTGACCGGACAGAATAACTATGTTCAGCAGCGCCTCGGCGCATGGAACGGTGACGAGGGCGATATTTTGTACCAGACCCAGCAGAGCCTGTATTCCATTGCGTCCGGCGGGCTGACCGGCCTGGGCATTGGCAACAGCCGCCAAAAGCACCTCTGGCTGCCGGAAGCCAGCAACGACTTTATCTTTTCCGTTCTGTGCGAAGAGCTGGGCTTTATCGGCGCGGTGATCTGTATGGGCCTTTTTGCCGCACTGATCATTCAGGGCGTTATCATCGCCCTGAACTCGCCGGATTATTTTGGTACGATGCTGGGTATTGGCATTATGTCTCAAATTGCCTGGCAGACCATGATCCACATTGCGGTGGTCACCAATGTGGCCCCAAATACCGGCATCAGCCTGCCGTTTTTTTCCTCCGGTGGTACCAGCTTGCTGATTCTATTGTGTGAGATGGGCATTATACTAAGCATATCGCGGGCGGGCAACGCGCAAAACGCTGCGCGCAGCAAGCGCTCGCATGAAGAACTTGCCCGCCGGATGAACCCGCAGCGCCGCACCCACAAAGCCCTGCACAGCAACTGAGAATTCCCGCATGCCTGCGGAAAGCATTGTTCTCTTTGGTTTCAGACATAACATAAACGTTATAAACGTTCGATTTTACGGAGAAAAGAGGAACCACTATGCGTGTTTTGATTGCTGCCGGCGGCACAGCCGGCCATATCAACCCGGCGCTTGCCATTGCCGGAGCCTTAAAGGCGGCGGACCCCGCGGCTGAGATCCACTTTGCCGGGCGGAAAGAGGGCATGGAGTACGGCCTTGTAACCAAGGCAGGGTACCCGTTCCACCATATTGAGATCAACGGTTTCCAGCGCAAGCCAACCCTGAAGAACGTGGGCCGCAACGTGGTAGCGCTCTACCACCTGGCCCTGTCCGGCCCGCGCACGGCGGCTATCCTGAAAGAGGTCCGGCCCGATCTGGTCATCGGCTGCGGCGGTTATGTCAGCGGCCCGGTGGTGCGCGCCGCCGCCAAAAAGGGCATCAAGACCGCCATCCATGAGCAGAACGCATTCCCCGGTGTGACCAACAAGCTGCTGGCCAAGGATGTGGACGTGGTGTTTGCCGCTTCCGCCGCTGCGGTGGAAAAGCTTGGCGCGCCGGAGAAGACCCTTGTGGTTGGCAACCCTGTCCGCCCGGAAATTTTGAACCGTGACCGCGCCGCCGCCCGTGCTGCTGTGCACGCGGGGGACCGCACCGTGATTTTGAGCTTCGGCGGCTCTTTGGGGGCCCGCCGTATCAACGAGGTTGTGGCAGAGCTGTGCGCGTGGGAGCAGGCAAACGATCTGCCCGTGCTGCACCTGCACGCCACCGGCAGCCGCGGCGTAAAGCTGTTTGAGGACCTGGAAGCCAAGAACCACTTTGCCCCCGGTGCCAACCTTGTGGTAAAAGAATACATTGATAATATGCCGGATCTGCTGGCCGCGGCGGACCTTGTTATTTCCCGCTCCGGTGCGCTGACGCTGGCGGAGCTGGAAGCCATGGGCCGCGCGTCCATCCTGATCCCTAGCCCCAATGTGGCCGAAAACCACCAGTATTACAATGCACTGGAGCTGCAAAACGCCGGTGCCGCCATTGTGATTGAAGAAAAAGACCTGACCGGTATCAAGCTGATCGAAACCGTGCATGCCCTGTTGGCAGAGCCCGGCAAACTGACGGCCATGGGCACCGCCGCCAAGACCCTGGGCAACCCCAAGAGCCTGGAACTGATCACCGCAAAGCTGCTGGAACTGGTGAACGGAAAGTAACCTGCCGGAACAAACCGGCAGCAAATAAAAGCTGAAACACAGAAAGGAGGTACACCCCATGGACCGCAATCAGCGCAGCCGAAACCAGAAAAAAAGTGTACCTCCCCGCAAGGGTCAGCCCAGCCATCGCAACACCAAAAGCGCCCCGCCGCAGCGCAGCAGCCGCCCGGCGGGCAGCCAGCAGCGGCCAAAGGGCAGCGGCCAGCGTCCCGCAAAACAGCCCGAACGCCAGCCGCCCAAACAGCAGCAAAAGCGCCCCCGCCCCCAACAGAACCCCCAAAAGCCGGGGTACCGTTCCAGCGCGCCACAGGTGCAGCGCCGCGTTACCCGCGCGGAACAGCTGCGAATCCGCCGCCGCAAGGCCATCATCGGGGTGCTGTGCGTTTTGGCAGTGCTGGTGGTCGGCATTGTGCTTTCCATCAACCTGTTGTTCAAGGTGACGGATTTCCGGGTGGAAAATGCGGACCGCACCACCCCCGCCAATACCGGCATTTATACCGAACAACAGCTGATCGATGCAACCGGCATTCAGGTGGGGGATAACCTGTACGGTTTTTCCACCAGAGAAAAATCTGACCAGCTGTTGGCGCAGATGCCGTACCTGGATGTGGCAGTCGTCACCCGCCAGGCCCCCGGCACCGTGATCATCCGGGTGCAGCCTGCGGTGGAACGCTTTAAGATGGAGTATTCCGGCAGCTGGCTGGTGCTGAGCGAACAGCTGAAAGTGCTGCGTGTAGAGCCGGCAGAGCCGGATAATCTGGTGCAGCTGGATGCCCTGCTGCCAGAGGGCGCGGCCACCACGCCGGGCAGCTTCCTGACACTGGATGCCCCCAGCGAGCCGACCGCCCTGGCAACGGCCATGCCAAGCGGCACCGCAACGCCGGAAAATGCAGACGAAGCCGATACGGCACAGGAGACCCCCAACGAGGTGCTGAACGAACTGCTGGGCGAACTGGACCAGTATGGCCTGCTGGATGGCACCACGGTGCTGACCATGCAGAACATGACCGAGCTGAGCTTTTTGTATCAGGGCCGTGTGTCGGTTCAGCTGGGCACGGCAAACAATCTGGATTACAAGATCCGGTTTGCCGCCTATATCATTCTGGATACCGGTGGCGATGGCCTGGCAAGCAGTGACCGCGGTACGCTGGATGTTTCGGACCAGCAGACGGACGGCACCATTCAGCCGCGCTTTTTGCCGGCGGAAAACCCTGTGGCCACCCCGGAGCCGACCCCGGAACCCCCGGCAGAGGATGCCACGGATGCTGCCGCCGATGCAGCGGCAGATGGTGCAGACCTGACTGCCGATGCGCCCCAAGATGACACCCAAAGCCAGGAATAAAAGAACAACCGATCCTGCCGATGCCGTTTCCAAGCGGTGCGGCAGGATTTTTTTTATCGCTGCCTGTAACAAAACGGCAGCCGCGGCCACCAATATCATGTAAGGCGCCTGAACAAAGCGAAAGGAGGTGGGCCAAAGCATGAAACTGCCGGAGCTGGAGGAACTGTACCGGCGCTACCGGATGGATCTCTACCGCTACCTCTGCTTTTTGACCCACGACCCTGTGCAGGCGGAAGACCTGTTGAGCGAAACCTTTGTGCGGGTCATCAAGCGGCTGCCCACTTTCCGTGGAGAGTGCGAGGTAAAAACCTGGCTGTTTGGCATTGCACGCAATATCTGGCTGGAAAGCCTGCGCAGGCGGCACCAGTCCGTCAGCTTGGACGATTTGATGGAACGCTACATAACCGATGATGCCCTGACCGAAACCACCGCCGCCCGCCAAAAGCTGCGCCGCGTGCAGGCTTTGCTGCAGCAAAAGGACGAGCGCACCCGCAGCGTGGTATACCTGCGGGCGCAGGGGTATTCGTACCAGGAAATTGCCCAAAAACTGCAAATAACCGAAGCATCCGCGCGGGTGGTGGAGCACCGTACCCGCGCCTGGCTGAAAGCAACCCTGCAAAAGGAGGGATACGACGAATGACGCAAGAAAAAGAAACAAACCGGCAAGCAGAACAGGGAAAAGCAGAAACCGAAATTCCCTGCGCGGTCTGCCGGGATTTGATCCCGCTGGTGCAGGATGGCGTTGCCAGCCCGGAAAGTGAAGCGCTGGTAAAAGCCCACCTGCAAACCTGCCCGGAATGCCGCACCCTGTGGCAGGCGGGCGGTGGGCAGGCCCTGCCACAAAGCCTGCCTGCACCCGATGATGCCCGCCTGCTGCAAAAGATCCGCCACAAATACAATACCGGCCTGCTGATGTTTGCAGCGCTGGGCATGGGCTTTGGGGTGCTGACAAGTTACGGCGAACATTCCAACTGGATCATCCTGATTTTCCCGTTTGTGTGTGCTGCGGCCGTGTATCAGGACCCCCAGATGTGGAAGCTGCTGATGGCAGTGGGGGAGGGCATTGCCCTTTGCGCGCTGCTGCGGACCTTCGTGCGTTATTGGCAGTATGGGGCCACCCTGATGGAGTACCCGGTCACCCTAATTGTGTACAGCGTTTTTATGCTGGGGCTGTGCGGCATTGGCTGCCTGATTGGCTGGCTGTTGAACTATGCCAGTGGGAAAGGAGAGAAAAAACATGAAAGTGAAAAGTAAGCGGAAGATGGCAGGCATTCTGGCGGCGGTGCTGATTGCTTTGGTGCTGCTGGCATTTGACTGCATCAACGGCGACCCCATCAGCGAGCGCTGGGCCATGCACCGGGCCATACAGTTTGCGGAAAAACTTTACCCGGACCAGACCTTTACGGCGGAAGGCGTGGGTTCGATGCGGGGATTCTGCTATACAACCAGAGTGCAGTCCCAGCAAAGCAAGGATACCTGGTTTTATGTGGAAACGCACTTTTGGCTTTTTACCAGTGATATCTATACGATCGACCACACCCAGTACATAGATGCGCGGCTTAATACATCTAATCGCATGGAGCTGGAGGCGCAGGATGAGGTGGCACCGGTTCTGGTTGATGCTTTGTCGGAATACGACATTCCCTACGATGAAGCGGAGCAGTGCGTGATGGTGATTCTGCCGTATGAATCAGGGAAAAATGCCTTTGATCTGGGCATGGAATACCAGCAGTGGCTGCCATTGGACGCCCCGTTTGAAAAAGACATTTTGCAGCATATACCGGCCAAACTGTGGGTCACGATTGAAACCACATCGCAGCCCCAGCGCGCGGATTTCCAGCCTGCCCTGCAAAAAATAAAAGCCGCCTGCGAAGCAAACGGCTACCATTTTGCCACCTATAATGTGACCATGATCCAGCGGGATATCCCCTATGAGACCGCTCTTGCCCAATGCATAGAATCCGACGATGTGGCGGCGGGGGAGATTTGAAGCGGGATAGTAAAGCCATCATTTACGGTACAGAATTTTTTATTGTGCGTTGCTATCCCCTAAACATTTTGTAGGGCGGGATGCCCTCATCCCGCCGTGGAGAAACCTTGCCGGTTGCGGCAAACGCCGCAAATAATTTGTAGGGGACGATGCTCGTCATCGTCCCGTGAACGGGCTGTGGCCAATCATTTACCCCCACATATGGCAAACGACCGCTGGCGCACAATGTGCGCCCCTACGGGTGGGATGTATGGTAAATGATGATTGCGCGTTATAAAACGCGCTCTGTAGGGAACGGTCTTGATCGTTCCGAAAACCATAAATTAGGGCAATATCGCATAATTCTAAGTGCCGATACGGCGAGCGAGGTGCGGCAGATGCTAAGCCAAA
>ENA-UOJF01001821-UOJF01001821.1-human-gut-metagenome-genome-assembly--contig:-P74-NODE-1821-length-13180-cov-14.264686_pt1 | contig 13180 bp, 7 predicted proteins | sample MGYA00242344_ERZ723891 | MGnify/ENA metagenome assembly ERZ723891 | reverse complement strand
TGAGAGTTTTATAAGGAGTTGAATATGATTCTGAAAAGTCAGCAGGTCCGTTCCCTGTCCCCTGAGATGGACCCCCTGCGCATGGGCATGGGCTGGACGGTCGATGACCTGAGCAAGCCCCAGATTATGGTGGAGAGCACCTACGGCAACAGCCATCCGGGCTCCGGTCACCTGAATATCTTTGTGGAAGAGGCTGTCCGCGGCGTGAACGACCACGGCGGCAAGGCTGCCCGGTATTTTGCCACCGACATGTGCGACGGCATGGCACAGGGCCATGACGGTATCAACTACTCGCTGGCCCACCGCGAAGCCATCACCAACCTGGTGGAAGCACAGGCCAACGCCACCACCTTTGACGGCGGTGTGTTCATTTCCAGCTGCGACAAGGCCATGCCCGCCATGCTCATGAGCATCGGCCGCATGAAGGACATGATGGCAGCCATCGTGGTCACCGGCGGTGTCATGGAGGCATACGACCTGCCCGCCAAGTACACCGAGAACGACCCCGGCTGTGCCATCAACGAGCTGCTCACCCTGGAGCAGATCGGCAAGTTCAGCGCACAGTACGAGCGCGGCGAGATCCCGGCCGAGCAGCTGACCTACTACAAGCAGCACGCCTGCCCCAGCTGCGGTGCCTGCTCCTTTATGGGCACTGCCTCCACCATGCAGGTCATGGCCGAGGCTCTGGGCCTGATGCTGCCCGGCACCGCTTTGATGCCGGCCACTGCCCCCGAGCTGAAGCAGGCTGCCTACGACGCCGGTGCACAGCTGATGAAGCTGGTGGAAGCCGGTGTCACCGCAGGCGATATCGTGGATATGCGCAGCTTTGAGAACGCCATCATGGTCCATGCGGCCATTTCCGGCTCCACCAATGCCCTGATGCACATCCCCGCCATTGCCCACGAGTTCGGCTTCGAGATCGACGCCGACACCTTTGACCGGATGCACCGCGGCGCACACTACCTGCTGAACATCCGTCCCGCAGGCGACTGGCCCGCACAGTATTTCTACTATGCAGGCGGCGTGCCCCGCATCATGGAAGAGATCAAGTCCATGCTGCATCTGGATGCCAAGACCGTTACCGGCAAGACCCTGGGCGAGAACCTGGAGGAGCTGAAGAAGAACGGCTTCTACGAGCACTGCGATGCCCTGCTGGCCGAGAAGAGCAAGAAGATCGGCCGCGAGATCAAGCGCACCGACATCATCCGCAGCTTCGACGAGCCCATCGGCACCAACGGTTCCATCGCCATCCTGCGCGGCAACCTGGCCCCGGAAGGCTGTGTCATCAAGCACACCGCCTGCCCCAAGGCCATGTTCAAGGCGACCCTGACCGCCCGCCCCTTCGACTGTGAGGAGGACGCCATCGACGCCATCCTGCACGGCCGCATCCACCCGGGCGATGCCGTGTTCATCCGCTACGAAGGCCCCCGCGGCAGCGGTATGCCGGAGATGTTCTACACCGGCGAGGCCATCTGCTCCGACCCGACCCTGGCCTCCAGCGTGGCCCTCATTACTGACGGCCGCTTCTCCGGCGCAAGCCGTGGCCCCGTCATCGGTCATGTGAGCCCGGAGGCTGCCGCCGGCGGCCCCATCGCACTGGTGGAAGAGGGCGATATCATTGAACTGGACGTGGAGGCCCGCCGCCTGGAGATCACCGGTGTGAAGGGCGAGCACAAGACCCCCGAAGAAATGGACGCCATTCTGGCAGAACGCAAAGCCAACTGGAAGGGTTTTACAAGCAAATACACCCATGGCCTGCTGAAGCTGTATAGTCAGCACGCAGTCAGCGCCATGAAGGGTGCTTACATGGAGTAAGGAGTGTAAAAACTATGGCAGAAGCAAGAAGTCTGGCCGATATCAAACTGGATAACGCCTATAAGTTCGGCGCTGGCCGTTACCTGCAGGAAGCAGGGGCCCTGAACCTGCTGGGCGGCGAGGTGGCACGTCTGGGCAAAAAGGCCCTGGTCATTGCCGGCCCCCGCGCCTGGGCAGCCACCGAAGGCAAGGCAGAAAAGAGCCTGAAGGATGCCGGTGTGGAGTTTGAACTCTCCCTGTACCCGGATCAGAACACCTACGAGCGCGCCAAGGAGCACGCTCTGCAGGCCCTGACCACCGGCTGCCAGGTCATCGTGGGCATCGGCGGCGGCCGCATCATGGATCAGGCCAAGGCTACGGCACACTTTGCAGGCGACCTGCCCATCGTGGAGGTGCCTACCTCCATTGCCACCTGCGCGGCATTTGCCCCGCTGAGCGTCATGTACACCGCCGAGGGTGCCTCCCTGGGCAGCCTGCGCTATGACCACGAGGTCAACGCCATCGTCATGGATATGGACGTGATCTGCAAGGAGCCCCCGCGCTACGCAGCCAGCGGCATCATGGACGGCATGGCCAAGATGATCGAGATCCAGAACGGCCGCAGCGAGATCCTGCTGGACGATGTGAGCATCGGTCTGTTCACCGCTTACACCATCGCAGAGATGGCTTACCATGTTTACGAGAAGGAGGCCCATCAGGCCTGCCATGACATTGCCGAGGGTAAGCTGACCAAGGCCGTGGAGGATATCGCTTACCTGAACGTTGCCGTGGCCGGTATCGTCAGCGGCGTGAGCAAGGGCTTTGGCCAGACCGCTCTGGGCCACGAGACCTACGAGCTGGTGCGCACTCACTTCACCCAGGAGGCAAAGCCCTACCTGCACGGTGAGATCGTGGCCATCGGCGACTGCCTGCAGCTGGCCTTCAACGGCCATCCGGAGCAGGTGGCACCCTTCCGTGCCTTTATGCGGAGCATGAACATGCCCCTGACCCTGGAGGACATCGGCATCGACCCGAACTCCCCCAAGATGGAGAACCTGTTCCAGGATCTGTTCCACAGCCCCTTCATGGAGCCCACCGCAGAAAATGAGGCGCGCCTGCGCAAGGCCATGCACTATCTGTCTGCAGACTGATCCCCGCAGCATTCCCTGAACTGCAATGACAGCGCCCCCTGAACCGTCTCGGACGGCGCAGGGGACGCTGTTTTGTCTTTTTGGCACAAAGAAGCCCAAAAATCCTCTTTTCCTTTTGTGATTTTTCCGCTATACTAGAGGTGCAGGAATTCCAATGGGCACGGCCCATGATAAGAAGAAAGTGAGGATGTCTGTATGAAAATGCAGGAAGGCTTTTTGTGGGGCGGTGCAACCGCTGCCAACCAGTGTGAGGGCTCCACTTCGGCGGGGCCCTTTGCGTTCTGCCCGGCGGATTTTGGACGAATCGGCTGAAAAACAGCAAAATTCGGTCAGAATGCGCTAGAATGCTGGACAGCATCCTGTGAATTGTGGTAGAATTGCAATAGAATGCGTGGAAGCGCAAAACCGATGCTGCGCGGTGAACGCAGCAAAGATGAAAGATGAAAGAGGTCGTTTGTGATGAAGATCATTCGTGCAAAGGATTACGCAGACATGTCCCGCAAGGCGGCAAACATTATTTCCGCACAGGTCATCATGAAGCCCAATTGCGTGCTGGGTTTGGCCACCGGCGGCACCCCGGTGGGGGCTTACCAGCAGCTGGTGGAGTGGTACAACAAGGGCGACATTGATTTCTCGGAGGTCACCACCGTGAACCTGGACGAGTACCGCGGCCTGCCCAAGGACCACCCGGAAAGCTACTGGAGCTTCATGCACCGCAACCTGTTCGATCATGTGAACATCGACCCGGCGCACATCCACCTGCCGGATGGCACCAACCCCGATGCAGACGATGCCTGCGCCCAGTACAACCAGATCATCCACAGCGTGGGCGGCATCGACCTGCAGCTGCTGGGCATCGGCCACGACGGCCACATCGGCTTCAACGAGCCGGGCGAGGCCTTTGAGCTGGAGACCCACTGTGTGGACCTGACCCAGGAGACCATCGAGGCCAACAAGCGCTTCTTTGACGGCAACGTAGACCTGGTGCCCAAGCAGGCCTACACCATGGGCATCAAGACCATTATGCAGGCCCGTAAGGTGCTGATGGTGGTCAACGGCACCGGCAAGGCCGAGATCGTGAAGAAGGCCTTCTTCGGCCCGGTCACCCCGGAAGTGCCCGCCAGCATCCTGCAGATGCACCCCGACTTCACCCTCGTGGGCGACGAAGAGGCCCTGAGCCTGATCTGATCGGTTCCCCAAAGCATGTTTCTGCCGCCGCACGGCCCTGCCACCGTGCGGCGGCTTTTTTCTGAGCAGGGGAATTGTAACGCGGCAAAAAATACAGTATACTGGAACAAAAACCACCACGAGGGAGGGGCGGCCGATGTTCAGCGAAGAGATGATCTGCAGCCTGAATGATCTGGAGCTGGAAGTTTATAAGTATGTTGTGCGGAACGCGGACAAGGTGTGCTATATGCGCATCCGGGAGTTTGCGGATGCCGCCCATGTGTCTACTTCCACCATCCTCCGGTTCTGCAAAAAGGCGGGCTGCGACGGCTACGCGGAGTTCAAGATCCGGCTGCGCCAGCATCTGGAACAGGCAAAGCAGCCACCGGTCAAGGACGATGTGTCGGAGGTCATCGACTTTTTGAAAAAGACCTGCTCGGCGGAGTTTGAGCAGAAGCTGGACATGCTGACCAGGGTCATCTTTCAGGCCCGGCACATCTTTTTTGTGGGCAGCGGCATGTCCGGCATCGTGGCCAAGTACGGGGCACGCTATTTTTCCAGCATGGGCAAGTTCTGCCTGTACATCGACGAGCCCCACTACCCCACCGAGAGCCGATTCGTGGAAAATTCGCTGGTGATCGTGTTTTCAGTGTCTGGCGAGTCCCGCGACACCATCGGCCATGTGATGCGCTTCAAGGAGCAGAACTGCCAGATCCTCAGCGTGACCAACACGGAAAACTGCACCATCGCAAAACTCTCGGACTATAATCTGGCCTATTATGTCACCTACGAGCGGCTGGGAGTCTACGATGTGACGACCCAGCTCCCGGCCATGAGCATCGTGGAACGGCTGGGCAAAAAGCTCTACCGCTACACCTCCGAGGGCCCGGCAGCCATCTGAAAAAAGTCCAAAATAAAAAACAGGGTGTTACCCGAAAAAAACAAGTGCGAAAAAACGGCACTTGTTTTTTTATGCCCGGAAACTGCTGACAAACAACCTGCCTGCGTCTATAATGGACGCATCAGAAGTACTTCGACCGGAAATTGGATGACTTGAAAAGGTAAAGGAGAAACAATCATGGCAAAAGATTATGCTGCGATCTCCAAAAAGATCGTGGAGAACATCGGCGGTGTGGAGAACATTGCCAGCGTGACCCACTGCATGACCCGCCTTCGCTTCGTGGTGAAGGACGAGGGCAAGATCAACGACGCAGCCGTCAAGGCGACCGACGGCGTGATGGGCGTCGTGAACCAGGGCGGCCAGTACCAGATCATCATTGGCAACCATGTGGAAGAGGCCTACAACGAGGTGCTCAAGATGGGCGACTTCGGCGAGGCAAGCCAGGTGGCCCGCGGCGAGAAGAAGGAGCCCCTGACCCTGAAGAAGGTGGGCAACAACATTCTGGATGCCATCGTGGGCACCATGTCCCCGTTGATCCCCGCCATCATCGGCGGCTCCATGGTCAAGCTGCTGGTCATGCTGCTGGGCATGGTCGGTGTGTTGTCGGCCGACGGTGAGACCTACAAGATCCTGAACACCATCGGTGATGCAGCCTTCTACTTCCTGCCGGTGATGGTGGCCGCTTCTGCTTCCAAGAAGTTCAACACCAATATGTTCATCGCCATTGCCATTGCAGGCCTGATGCTGCACCCGGATTTCCGCACCATGATGGAGGCTGTCACGGTCGGCGATACCGCCGCACACTTCCTGGGCATCCCGGTGGTGGGCGTCAAGTACACCTACACCGTCATCCCGGCCCTGTGCATGACCTGGATCCTGTCTTACATTGAGCGTGCCATCGACAAGATCACCCCGGCTGTCACCAAGAACTTCCTCAAGCCCATGCTGATCTTCCTCATTGCTGCTCCCATTGCGATCATCGTGGTCGGCCCGGCCGGCATCATGATCGGCGAGGGCATCTCCGCCTTCGTCTACTTCGTGCAGGCTAAGCTGGGCTTCCTGGCTGTGGGCATCATGGGCGCCCTCTGGCCCCTGCTGGTCATCACCGGCATGCACCGCGTGTTCACCCCCACCATCCTGCAGACCATCTCCGAGACCGGCATGGAGGGCACCGTTATGCCCTCTGAGATCGGTGCAAACCTGTCCCTGGGCGGCGTGTCCCTGGCCGTTGCCTTCAAGACCAAGAACAGCGAGCTGCGCCAGACCGCTCTGGCCGCTGCTTCCTCTGCTCTGATCGCCGGCACCACCGAGCCCGCCCTGTACGGCGTGGCCGTGCGCCTGAAGCGCCCCCTGATCGCTTCCCTGATCACCGGCTTTGTCTGCGGCTGCCTGGCCGGCATGGCAGGTCTGGCCAGCCGTTCCATGGTATCGCCCAGCGTGCTCACCGGCGTGCAGTTCATCGACCCGGCCAACCCCGGTGTGAGCATCGCCTGGATCGCCGGCATCTCGGTGCTGTCCATCGTGCTGTCCTTTGTGCTGACGCTGGTGATCGGCTTTGAGGATCTCCCGGAAGAGGAGTGATTCCCATGTCTGATTACAAACTGCCCGAAAACTTCCTCTGGGGTGCTGCCATTGCGGCCAATCAGGCCGAAGGCGCTTACAACGAGGGTGGCCGCGGCCTGAGCAACGTCGACATGATGCCCCACGGTGTCCACCGTATGGAGGTCAAGCTGGGCGGCACGCCCCACCCGACGCTGCAGGCAGGGGAGTATTACCCCAGCCACACCGGCGTGGACTTCTACCACCATTACAAAGAGGACATCGCCCTGATGGCAGAGCTGGGACTGAAGGTGTTCCGCACCTCCATCTCCTGGTCCCGCCTGTACCCCCACGGCGATGAACGGACCCCCAACCCGGAGGGTGTGGCCTTTTACCGCAATGTGTTCCAGGAGTGCCGGAAGTACGGCATTGAGCCGCTGGTCACCCTGTGCCACTTTGATATCCCCATGGGTCTGGTGGAGCAGTACGGCTCCTGGCGCAGCCGCAAAACGCTGGAATGCTTTGCCCGCTACGCCGAGACCTGCTTCAAAGAATACTCCGGCCTTGTACACTACTGGCTTACCTTCAACGAGATCAACATCCTGCTGCACAGCCCCTTCTCCGGGGCAGGCATCGCCTTCCAGGAGGGCGAGAACCGCAGTCAGGTGATCTATCAGGCGGCCCACCATGTGCTGCTGGCCAGCGCCACGGCCACCCGCCTGGCCCACCAGTACGACCCCGCCAATCAGGTGGGCTGCATGCTGGCCGGCGGCAGCTTCTACCCCTACTCCTGCAACCCGGAGGACGTCTGGGAGTCGGTGCAGAAGGAGCAGGAAAACCTGCTCTTCATCGACGTGCAGGTGCGGGGCCGCTACCCCGGCTACGCCCGCAAGCTGTTTGCGGAAAAGCAGGTGCAGCTGCACACCGAGCCCGGCGATGACGCCCTGCTGCGGGAGAACACCGTGGACTTCATCTCCTTCAGCTACTACGCCAGCCGCTGCGTGGCGGCCAGCCTGGAGGGCAAGGCCGTGAACGACGGCAACGTGGTGCGCTCGGTGAAGAACCCCTATCTGCAGACCAGCCAGTGGGGCTGGGCCATCGACCCGCTGGGCCTGCGCATCACCATGAACCAGCTGTACGACCGCTACCAGAAACCGCTGTTCCTGGTGGAAAACGGTCTGGGTGCTCACGACACGGTGGAGCCCGACGGCAGTGTCCACGATGATTACCGCATCGACTACCTGCGCCGTCACATCGAGGCGGTCAAGCAGGCTGTGTCCGACGGCGTGGACCTGATGGGGTACATCGCCTGGAGCGGCATCGACCTGGTGTCTGCCTCCACCGGCGAGATGAGCAAGCGGTACGGCTTCGTCTATGTGGACAAGCAGGACGACGGCACCGGTACGCTGGCCCGCAGCAAGAAAGATTCCTTCTACTGGTATCAGAAGGTCATCCGCTCCAACGGCGCAGACCTCTGAGCGTTTTCCTCCGTTTCATAAATGCAAAAAGCCGCCCCGCAGGCACCGGAAGTTCCGGCCTGCGGGGCGGCTTTTGCTGTGTGCGGTGTGCTAGACCGCTGCATGGAACTGGAAGCCATGTACCGCAAGGGCTGGCAGGACGCCGAAAAGCTGGTACAGTGGTACCGCGCTGCCAAAGCGGAAGCATAAGCCGAACACAACACGAAAGGGCCTCCCCGGAATGGGGAGGCCCTTTCTATGCGTTTACGACTTGACGTGGATCACGTTGGAAGGGGAAAGCATCAGTGCTTTTCCTTGTACTTGAGGCTGGCGAATGCGCCTGCGATGGTCAGCAGCATGCCGCTGAATGCCATGCCCAGAGCGGCCATCCAGTTCACGCCGGTCTGCGGCAGTGCATCCTGCACAGCGGGCAGGACCGCGTCAGACGGCAGGACCGGAGTTTCCGGAGCAGCATCATCCGGGGTGGCGTCCTGCACGGGCGGCAACTCGGGGGTCTCCGGGGTCACGACTTCGTCCGGGGTCTCATCCTCCACGGGGCCGTCCGGGGTATCGGGATCCACCGGCGGGACGATGACCGTCTCTTCGCCGTCCACCGTGACCGTGCGGGTCTCAATGGAGGTATAGTTGTAGTCCACATGGGCGTCGGTGGTGGTCACGGTCTCCTTGGACACTGGCGTGGTGTTCACCTTGTCCGTGGTGCGGTAGGTGTAGCTGACGTTGCCGGTGTCGTAGCTGGTTTCGCCCTTGCCGGAGAACAGCTTCTTCAGCACCTCGGTAAAGGTGGTGTAGTGGCCTTTGCCGGTACCGGATCCGGTAACCGTTTCGCTCTTATTCTGCGTATAGGCACCGTCGAAGCCGCCGGAAGTATTTTCGCCGTAAGCCGTAGCACGCTCACTGGTTTTATGTGTGGTGGTCTGCTGGTTCAGCTCCAGAAGGCGGTTGGCGAAGTCCTGAGAGCTGCGGATGCTCAGCGGGGCGGTGATGGTCTTGATGGTGGATTCCGTCTGGCCGACGACCTTGCCCTCACGCACCTGGGTCAGCTTGGAGATCATCAGGTCATAGCCGCCGACGTAACCCCAGGTGCCGTCCTGGCGCTTGTAGGTGCTGTTGATGCAGGTGTTGGCATCGCGGGTCATATAGCCGTAGGCGGTCAGCTCGGAGGTCTTGAGATAGACCTGATAGCCGCTCTCACCGGTGCTGTTGGTGCCGGTGGTTCCAATCTTCACAACGTAGGTGCCGACGATGGCATCACGCTCTTTTTTCGTGAGGCTGGCGGCCGTCTTGTTGCTGCCAGTTGCCTTCAGGTAGGCATTGATGGCCTGATCTTCCGCACTGACCCAGTACCAATAATCGTCAAAGCCACCCTGATACAGCTTGATGTTTCCGTTCTCCTTGATGGGATCATAGGCGACAGTGCCGGTCAGCTTGTAGTAGGCGCTCTTGTCAGGGCAGTTGTTGGGATTGCCGCGGTCATACTCGTAGTGGCCGTTGCCCTTGCCGCCCTCATCGTCCCAGCTGATCTTACTGTCCAGGCCGACCGGCTGGTTGCCCTTACCGTTGACCAGGTTTCCGGCATCGTAGTTCCACTCCAGATTCTTGCTCACCAGCACACAGTCGGTCTGATCGACATTACCGTCCTTGTCCGGCAGCAGATCCAGCTTGGAGCCGGAAGCAAGATCGAGGTGGCCGATGTCGTCGCGCTGCTCTTCGTAGTGCACAGTGTTACTATGAACACGAACTTCCTGGCCGTTAGCGTCTGTATAGTAATAATAGCCGCCCCACCGAGTCCATTTCCAATAGACCTCAATTTTGGAACCATCCGGTGCCTTGCTGAAGGATTTGAATTCATCCGTCTTTTCACCGGAGTAGTAGTTCTTCTTGGTCTCTTCGTAATCAGAACCCTTGTTGGCAACGTAAGTGGAGCTCTTGGCGATCCGCTCCTGCTCCTGCAGAGCCTTGATCAGCTCATCCTTGCTCATATTTTCGGGCGAGATGGCCGTGGTGAAATACTTGATGATGTCCGTCTTCTCGGTCTTGTCCGTAACCTCCAGATTGCCGATCCAGAGTTCCTCGCCGGGCAGAAGTTTGCTCTGGATCTCCTGAATCTGCTTCCACAGCTCGTCGTATGCCTTCTCAAGATCCTTATTGTCCTTGATGATGTCGGTGACACTGGAGGAGGTGTGCACATCCTTCCGGACGGTGAGGGTCTCGCTCAGGGTGCTGTAATCCACGGTGATGGTTTCGTCACCCTTCGTGAAGGTCGCGGTCTTGCCGTCGGCGTTCAGTCGGATGCTGTCAGCGGGAACACTGTATTGGCCTGCCAGCGCGGTCTGGATCTCTTCAGGGGTCAGCGGAGCACCGGCCTGTTTGGTGAAGGTGTAGGTGGTCTTTACGCCGTTTTTGTCCTCGACCGTGCAGGTGTAGCCGTCATTGGTTTTGGTCACCTTGTCGTAGGTCTTTCCGTCCACCGTAATGGTGCCGGCCTTTTCGTCGATCGACCAGTTCTTGCCGCCGGGGATCACCAGCTTGTCGTTAAGATCCTTGGCGTCCGTCTTTGTGGATTCGGAAAGTTCGTCGATCGTCCATTCTACGCGCTTGATGCCGGAGAAGTCCATGCTGCTGATATTGATGTTATAACCTGCAGCTTTCAACTCATCTTTGTTCTTATATTCGGGGTGCTGGTTCAGCAACTCCGCCCAGGCAATCTCTTCCTTCTCCGTATCGCTGAGGGAAGCGGACGATTCCGTGATTGTGCAGGTACGGGTGATCTTGGTGCTGGTGCCGTCGGGCAAGGTCACGGTGTCTTCCTTTTTGTAGATCGTGGTGCCCTTCTCCGGGTCGTTGATGTCGACTGTCCAACCATCGAGAGAGGGAAGTTTACCGCTGCCGGGCTTGACGTAGGTGCCGTTGAGGGAACCGCTTTCGGTCCATGTATTCGAGCCGGTCACATAAGCGGTACCGGTGATGACGTTGTCCGTGACATCCTTGCGGGTCTCGGTGTCCTTGCTCGGATCAGAGCTGCCCGGCTGAGGCGCAGAAACCGTTGCACCGTCATAGCGGAGGGTGACAGTATGAACATTGCCGTCTGCATCGGTATAGCTGAGATTGAGCTGGCCTTTGCCGGTGGGATCGATCGTATTCAGCTGATTCTTGAAATCATCGGTCTCCACATTAATGCCGGCGTTCCGGGCGGCATCCGTCAGAGCGGCCTTGATGGCTTCCAGCTTGGCAGTTTCCTTGGCACTCTCGATGCTTTCCTGACCGCCTTCGACCTGGCCGGGGGTCTTGGTGACCTCAGTGACCTCCACGGTGTAACTCAAAGTCTTGCGGACGGCTTCCTTCTGATCAAAGGTCAGCTTTTCGCCCTTGTAGTAAACGCCGTTGTCATCGCCGGTGAAGCCCTCGCCCAGACGGTCGGCCAACTGCTTGTTGGTGAGCTGCTTGGTGTCTTCCGTTTTCTTGACTTTATAGGTATATTCCTTGCCGTTTGCATCGGTTTCCGTATAGACATACTCGCCGGTATCGTTGTTATAGTACTCGTCCTTGAGCATTTCGCCCAGCTTCTCCGAAGAAATCTCGATGACATCCGTCTTGGTCTCGTCGGTGTTCTTGGCAGTGATGCTTGGCAGTTCGATCTCGGTGGTCAGATCCTCATTATTAACATCAACGGTGCCCTTTTCCACCTTGAGCACCAGCGTGGTCTCGGTGCGGGTCTTGACCGAATTGCCGGTGATCTCGTAGTAGGTGGTGCGGGTGACGGTGTTGCCGTTCTCGTCGGTAGAGGTCTCTTCCTTTTTCAGGGTGTAGGTGGTCTTGGGGTTGCCCTCTTCGTCCAGCTCTTCCTTCTTCTCCACGCCGCCCTCGGGGACATCCAGCAGCTTGGCAACGTCCTCAGCGGACATTTCCTTCGTTTCGGGCTCGCTGGTCTTTTTCAGGGTCAGGGTCTTGGAGTTGCCGTCCTTGGCGGGCTCGACCTTGTCCACGGTGTAACCGCCCAGCTTGGCATCCTTATCGGTTTTCCAGTTCGGACGCACGTCCTTTCCGAGCTCGTCGTCGAGGTTGATCTCTTCGCCCTTCTTGGTGTCGGTGATGGTGGTGGAGGAATCGGCCTTGCCGGTGCCAGTGGTGGTCGTAGTCTCGGTGCCGGTGGTCTCGGTGGGGGTGGTGATGGTGGTGTTGCCGTCCTCGTCCTTGCCCACCACGGGGTCGCCCTTCTTCACCTCGGCGTCGGGGTCCACGACGGTGGTGCTGGAAGAGCTGTCGGGGGTCTCTTCCTTGGTGGCCTCGCCGATCTTGCCGTCCTTGCCGGTGGCTTCGTCCTTCTTGCTGTTGTCGATCACGTCACCCTTCACATAGGTGCCGTCGGGGTTCTCAGTCTCGTCCGTCTCGCCGGGCTCTTCCGGCTTCTCAGCAGGTTTATAGTCAATGGCGATGTCATCGGTCTTGGTGCCGGGGCCGAACGCGGGAGCCTGATCATCTTTCTTGGCCTCATCGTTCACCGGGGGAACAAACTCTTCCTGCTTTTCCTCTTCGCCCTCGACCTCGCCTTCTGCGGTCTTACCTTCCACAGGGGCGGGCTCGGCCTGCGGGGCAGCGTTATCCTCGACAGAGTCGGGGCCTTCCACAGCATGGGCAGCCATGGGCTGTGCAGCGACACAGGCGGTCAGGGCTACGGACATGGCAGCGAGTTTCAGCTTTTTATTCGTCATGATTGATGGCTCCTTTCAAATGGTGTCAAGTCTTTTACGCATTACAACTGTCCCATAGGATGGACATATTTCAAGGCTTACTATCCTGCTTCCTTTATACCATTTTCCGGTGCGGGTTGTCAAGAAAAAATGTGTAGAAACGCATGATTTGTGAAAATATTCCAAAGTCTGAATTGGATATTTTGCACAAATCACAAGAATTTGTTGCAGAAAAAAGAGAAACTGTTGCGGACGTGAAATGATGCGGTTGCGGTACTGGTGCAGAGTGTGCGGATTGTTGCGGAAAACCACTTTTTGAGGGACGGAATTTCTGGCAAAGAACCGGCTGGAATTTCTCCTGCCGCCCTGCTGCAGACGAAAAAAGGCCCCCGGAAACCTGCGTCTCCGGGGGCCTTGCCCTCTTACCTTATATAGGGCAGTCGGCGATCACTGCTTCTGCTT
>ENA-UOJF01001788-UOJF01001788.1-human-gut-metagenome-genome-assembly--contig:-P74-NODE-1788-length-13423-cov-6.820766_pt1 | contig 13423 bp, 8 predicted proteins | sample MGYA00242344_ERZ723891 | MGnify/ENA metagenome assembly ERZ723891 | reverse complement strand
AAAATAATTCATAAGAAAATATTAATTAGAATATCTTTTTCATAAAGTTATAAAAGCTATTTAGTATTAGGCCAGATGATGATTAATCCTTCAACATTCTATTATTTCTTCAAATCATTTCATTCTATATCAAAACAACGGAACAAAAAAGGCAACAAAAACAGAATTGTTCTTGCCGCCTTTATGTTTTATACAAAATTAATGTAATACATTATTCTTCATTCGTTAACCACCCCCAATAATCTGAATTCGTCACTCTCTCAATGGACACCTTTCGATCACCCATCCTGACTTTATCCGGACCTGAAGCCGGCACCGAACTAGCATGATATCCGACTCCGCGCCATTTCAACATATGTTGAGGTACTTGTCGTTTCAGCAATGCACTATACACAGCTTTAGCGCGGCGTTTCGACAAATCTATGTTATAATTGTCGCTTCCTCTTGCATCTGTATACCCGGTTATCAAGAAATTATTATCCGGATAACTTTTCAACAGATCTGCAATCTTATCCAAAGTGATTTCAGATTCGGAAGTAATCACATCCTTATCAAACGCAAAATGAATGTTATCGAATAAATCACAAACATGACTTTCCACCACAGCCGGCACTTCAATTCTCTTTTCAACAATTCGTTCTACAATCCTATCAACCGGACGGTCTATATATTGCACAACCGGCATAGGACGTTTTGTACTTCCACCCAAACGGAACATAATACGCATCGAAGCCTGAACAAAACGCGTTTGTTTTTTATCGACAGGCATGATGTATTCTCCCTGTAATCCTACTCCCCAATGATCGTTAAGCCAAGCTTGTACTCCGGCTCCGAAGGATAAGGGGAAATAGGATTGTTTAGATCCTATTTTCTCTTTGTTCCAAGGATTGGATGATGTCCATTCTGCTTCTCCTATAGGATCATTTTCAAACTTTCCTGCATTAATTGCATAAAAATCATGATGGAGGTAGTTAACACCTACGCGTAAATAAGGTTCTACATATTTTGATTTAAACAATGGGGTTAACCGGAATTGAAGTCCCGGACCGGCCATATACATGAAATCAAACTTACGCCCGCCTGTTTCAACTTGTTTTCTTGCCAGTCCCAATGTCCCCTGCAAATCAAGATAAAACCAAGGATTCAATTCACGAGCTGCATAGAGTTGGATACCGCCAAAAAGATGATCGATATTCATTCGATACAGATAGTTCCCATCGACCTGACGAAAATCCGAGAAAGTCACTCTGTCCCAGTTGATAAGAGCTCCACCTACCCCTATTTCCCAGGCTTTGGTTCTATGTGCTGTTTGTCCTTCCATCTTATCGTTTTGAGCATGAACATAAAAGGGAAAAACAGTGATGGCCAATGCTCCTATAAGAAGTCTATTTTTTATTTCATTGAAATTCATATTATTCTATTTTTCTTTATAGGTTACACTAATTTCAGGCATATCTTTATATGTATTCTCAACATAATACGTACCGTTATCTGCTTTCTTCTTGAGAACTCCTAAAGACACATTGTTAGAGTAGATAAAAGCGCTACTCGCTCCTACCGAATAGATTGTAGCTCCCAAGTACGGGCTAAGGGCAGCATACTCAGGTTTCTTGTAACTCGACTTATTAAGTTCGCTTGTGGCTGTTTGTACCCCCAATGGAGAGGTATAAGTAAACTTAACATAACAGAGTAGAAGTTCCTTCGCCTCTTCCGGAGCATAAAATTCAGGTTCAATGTAATCTATGCCGTTCGGTTTTACTGTTTTTACCAATTCACGTTTACATATGATATTAAAATCAATAGTCGAAAAGTCAAATTCCCCCTGGGCTTTATTCAAGAATACATCATCTCCACTTTCAGCAGATGCCTTTGTTAAGGCTAGAGTTTTAAGTGTAGGAGGTATCTGATAAGGTGCCATCTTACATACTCCATTCCAATAAACCGTCTCTCCGTAATAAGGAGTATCTTTTACTATCGAGAAATAGTTGTCTTTTCCATCCCAAAAATCAGTTATTCCATTTTTTATGCCGGCAGGATTCTCTTTAACATATCGATTAGGATTAATAGACATTGATGTACTACTCATATTAGGTGTAGTACTTTCTATCTTTTTCGTTTTATCAAGAGATGTCGGGTCTTCCGGATTTGTAACCTGATATGCCGTAAATCCGGCATTGACATTAGGCAAATAGCTGGGCAATGTTTTCCATTCCGCACCAGGATCTGTCTTTCTCTCTACTCTAAACTGCAGGTTATGTTCATAATCAAGATATGGAGAGGTACCAATATAAATCATTCTAATCTGCATTCTGTTAGGGACATAAGTGTTTTCTGCAGATTCCTTTGTCACCTTATTAATAGTCACCTCCTTAACTTTCCCCCATCGGGCATCTATATCGTCAATTTGAGGAAGATCTTCTTTCGGAATAATAAATTCTCCCTCTTCATTAGCTGTATAAGTTTTAGCCGGATCCAAACCGGGAATTCCCTTAACCACAGCCTTCGGAGCCTTATTGCCAGATTCGTCATACACACGATAAGCTACTCCTCCATCGGTTGTACGAACATACTCTCCAAATTCTTGTTGTGAATAAAGTGCAATCACGTTAGGTACTCCTTTGATAATAGTAACTTCAGCACCCGGTTTTCCCGGAACACCGGGTTTTCCATCCTTACCGTCCGCACCATCTTTACCATCCGCACCTCTCAAAAACTCCCAAAAATCACTTAAAGTTGTTTTACCACAATCCCAATCCAAAGACGGATTATGAGGATTTTTCACTTTAGGGCCAGTATTGTTACAACCCGCCTCAACACTCTCTACCCACAATTCATAGGCACTTTTCCCATTAGCACCATCTTTACCGTTAGCGCCGTCTTTTCCAGCAGCCCCGTCCTTACCGTTAATACCATCTTTTCCGTTGGCACCATCCTTTCCGTTAATGCCATCCTTTCCATTGGCACCATCCTTACCGTTAATGCCATCCTTACCATTGGCACCATCTTTACCATATGCACGAATACCGGTATCTTTCCCATTAATATACCAGTTCCCATTGGTACCGATTATTACCTCTGGCGATCTTCCATCTTTACCTATCGCAGCCTTTCCGGTATCTTTTCCATTGATTACCCAATTTCCATTTTCTCCAATTGTAACAGTAGGTGTTGTTCCTGCAACTCCTTCTTCACCTCTGGAAGGTTTTCCTGTATCTACTCCATCAATCAACCAATTACCATTATACCCGATCGTAACTACCGGTGGAACAGCATCTTCTCCATTCTGTCCATCCCTACCCTGAGCACGTATTCCGGTATCCTTATTGCCAATCCACCAACTCATATTATTACCAATATGAGGTGTTTGCCCATTCTCGCCACTCGCTCCTGTCAGATAATACCAAAAATCTCTAAGATTATTCTGGGATACAGGCCACATACTTCCCGGGCGGTGAGGATTATCCAGAGCACCAGTAGCTACTTCTTCCTTCCACAGTTCAAAAGCACTTTTTCCATCCAGACCGTCCTTACCTTTTAAATACTTAAAAAAATCAGTTATTTCAGTCTCTTTCTTAGGCCAAGAAATCACTCCATTCTCTACATTCTCTTTCCAAAATTCATAAGCTGACATTCCTCTATCACCTTTCGGTCCTTTGGGCATCGTAATATCCACTTCTGTACAAGACTGCCCTAAAATAATGGTTAAGATGTAAACCATTAAATGTAATAATTTAGCATTGTTCATTTTGTTATATCAATAAATTACACAAAAGAATTATACAAACAACAGTCTAGAACACATCTATAAGTCCAAAAAAAATCATATTCAGAACTGCGTTTGACAAGTACGTACTTTTCGATGCAAAGATAATGCCCCACAAACACATATATTTACATAAAGAAGAATACTATTTATATGTATCAGACAATTTCAGAACACGAGTCCCTGCAGCCGGTTACATATCAAATAGACACAGACCGCCTCGAAAAAAGTCAAATAAAAGACTCCGCAAAAGAACAGTATAAATCAGTTACCAACCTCTACTTACCACGAAACGACAAAAACTGTATATGCACGTCAGTCCCGAACGTTAATACCCAAGAAGCCAAGCCTGGCAGATAAAATCCTAAGAAATGAGGATTGCCAACTCTAGGGACATGCCCTACCTTTGCCGCAAACCCTAAAATATGATAAAAAGATTATTTTTCCTCCTACCTTTCTCTACGATAGTCTCGGCCAATGAGCCCGATACAATACAGGTTAAGCGTATCGATCTGGATGAAGTTACAATAGTAGCTTTTAAACAAAACACACCTAATCGTGAGCCACTTTCTATCTCTACCTTAGATAATCGCTTCCTGAAAGAGAATGAAATATCGGGAGCTAAAGACTTAAGTTCCTTACTTCCTAATTTCTATATGCCCGATTATGGGTCCAAGCAGAATTCTCCGGTTTATATTCGGGGGATAGGAGCCAAAAAGGATGCTCCATCAGTAGGCTTTTACGTAGATGGCATTCCCTATTTTGAAACGTCCGCTTTCGATATTGACTTGTCGGATATAAGTAGTATAGAAGTACTTCGTGGACCGCAAGGCACACTCTACGGACGTAATTCTATTGGTGGAACCATCAATGTATATACCCATTCGCCCCTCGATTATCAAGGTACGTATTTCCGGTTGGGATATGGCAGTTACAATGATATGCGATTAATAGCTTCGAACTATACGAAGGTGAACGAGCAGTTAGGTTTATCCTTTAGCGGTAATTATCATCACAATGATGGCTTTTTTACCAATTTGCATACCCATAAAAAGGCAGATAAACTTGATAACGGAGCCGGACGAATCGGGCTCACATGGAAACCCGCAACCCATTGGACTACCCGCTTCATAACCTCCTACGAATATTCCAATCAAGGAGGATATCCATACGGATTGTATAATGCCGACAAGGGAACAACAGAAGCCGTAAACTACAACAATGAAGGATTATACCGACGAAATCTGCTAACCTCCGGAATCAACATACGGTATAACGGCCCCCATATCAGCTTCAACAGCCAAACATCCTATCAATATATACAGGACAAGATGGGAATCGATCAAGATTTCTCGCCTCGCAATATATTCTATGGTCAAAATAAGATACGGCAACATATGTATTGCCAGGAATTTACGGTTAAATCGGTCAATAAGAGCCGCTATCATTGGATAACGGGTGCGTTTGTTTTCCGACAGACCATAAACAGGAAAGTTGACCTTAGTCGTTTTACAGATACCACCCGACACCTTACTAATAGTGGAATTCCCACACAAGGGATCGCATTTTATCATCAATCTACACTCGATCTGTTGCAAGGACTGTCTTGTTCTGTAGGGTTACGTTACGATTATGAACACGCCCGATGCGATTTTTCCAAAGTACAGCAGCCATTAAATGGAAATGGGGAAACAAAATCGCTTGAACAATTCAACCGATCGCTTCACTTCGGGCAGTTTACTCCTAGGTTCAGTATGCAGTACCTCTCTTCTCACAATCAATTGTTCTATGCCTCCGTATCCAAAGGATATAAAGCCGGAGGATTCAATGTCTCTTTCCTCAACAATGACGACTACCTTTATTCCCCCGAATATAACTGGAATTACGAAATAGGTACCAAACTATCATTCCTGAACAATCGGCTATCAGCTGATTTGAGCCTGTTCTATATAGATTGGCGCAATCAGCAGATAACCAATACTATTCCAACCGTAGGTAACGTAATCCGAAATGCCGGTCGCTCTCGTAATAAAGGCATCGAAGCCAGTTTTCAAGCTCGTCCGACGAAATCATGGATGATGTATATGAATTATGGATATACAGATGCACGATTTGTTCACTATCAAAAAGAAGAACGCGGTATCCTAAAAGATTATGGAGGTAACTATCTGCCTATGGTTCCCCGCCACACTTTCTCTTTGACAACCGGATATTCATTTTATGACATCTGTTCCTGGATCGACCGCCTTACCCTCAACGCCGGCGTATCGGTAACAGGTCCCATTTATTGGTATGAAGATAACCAAGCCAAACAAAGCCCGTATGCATTGGTCAATCTAAGAATTAGCATAAACAAAGGATGCTTTACATGGGAAGTCTGGAGCAAGAATCTCACAAATACCGACTACCTGAGCTACTACTTCGTAACCAGTAAAGCCTATGCTCAAAAGGGAAAACCCATTACCTTAGGTACATCAGTCAGCATCAGTCTCTAATCAAACGATATGAATCACATGTGTATAAACAAGCCTTCACCGCTTTCCCGGAAAACACTGAACCTCAGTACATTTTTCTGCCTATACATTGCACAAGCCATCCCGATGAGTTTCTTCTCTACAGCCATACAAGTACTAATGAGGCAAGCCGATTACTCTCTTTCTTCCATCGCCTTATTACAACTCATCAAACTCCCCTGGATATTGAAGTTTCTTTGGGCACCGCTTGTCGACCGGCATTGTATCACCCTAAAAGACTATAAACGCTGTATCATTACATCCGAAATCGTATATGCATTACTGATCCTGATGGTAGGCCTGCTCGATATCCAAACAGATCTTTACCTTATCATTGGATTAGTATTTCTATCATTGATAGCCTCAGCTACACAAGATATAGCTACAGACACACTTGCAGTGCTCTCCTTTGGTAAGTCGGATAAAAGTTTGGTCAACAGTATGCAATCAATGGGTAGCTTCGGAGGTACATTGATAGGAACAGGTATATTACTCCTCGTTCTTCAGCACTATGGCTGGCATGTGGTGATACCATGCTTATGCATTTTTGTACTATTGGCAATTATTCCGTTATTGAAAAACAAACATATGAAAATAATACCCAAAGAACCTTCGAAACGGGCACAATTCACTGATTTTATCTGGTTCTTTGCCCGTCGTAACATCTGGAAACAAATAGGATTCCTATTACTATATTATGCCAGTATTATCGGAATTTTATCGGTGTTACGCTCTTATCTGGTCGATTTGGGTTATTCAATGAAAGAGATAGGCATTATGATAGGTATCGGAGGTACCGGAGCTGCCTTCGCATCATCTTTCCTGGCCGGATTACTGGTTCGTAAAATCGGGCGATATCATTCCAGAATACTATTTGCAATATTCATCCTGCTTACTACACTCTATTTTATGTGTATTTCATGGACAGTCCCTTCATTTTCAATGCTTTGTTTAGGGATCGTCCTGCTATGGAGTGCCTATGGAATGGCAACTATTGTAGTGTATACCACTTCTATGGATTGTGTACGCAAAGGATGTGAAGGAACCGACTTTACCATCCAAACAGTACTCACACACTTAAGCGGCTTACTAATAGCCTTTCTTAGCGGGGTGGTAGCCGATAGAACCGGTTACCACGGTCTCTTTATTTTCGAAGTTATATTGGCTTCCATATCACTGATCTATATATTTTATTTCTTCAGAAAAGAATCTCAACCCATTCATTCTTAACATATATGTATACTGAAATAATCAATAAATACAATGTACCGGTACCTCGATACACCAGTTATCCACCGGCCAATTATTTTGAGCCATTTACCAACGCCCGCTACCTGGAGGCTGTACAGCAGTCGAATCAGGCTTCAGAGCGCGCATTATCGTTTTACCTGCATATCCCGTTTTGTCGGCACTTATGCCACTATTGCGGATGCAATTCGTATCCCATGGCACGTCCCGAGATTATTGAGTCATATGTAGAAGCTTTGCATCAAGAGATAGATCTGATTCTTCCCCTGTTAGATAAGGATCGGCCGATCGCGCAGATACATTATGGCGGTGGAAGCCCCACAGCCATTCCCGTTGCTTTAATCAAAGAATTGAATGCTCACTTATTATCATCATTCTCAGCCATCGACCGCCCTGAAATAGCCATTGAATGTCACCCAGGCTATCTCTCAGAAAAAGACTGGCTGCAACTTACCGAATGCGGCTTTAACCGTCTCAGTATTGGTGTGCAGGACTTTAATATCGAGGTACTGAAAACAGTCAATCGCCGCCCTTCTTTATTACCGATGGAAGATATATTTATCCTGCTACGCGAAAAGGGAATAAGTATCAACCTTGATTTTCTTTATGGTTTACCCAAACAAACTGTGGAGAACTTCACCCGCAACATAGAGCAGGCTATTCTTTTATCACCCGACAGACTGGTTATGTTCAGTTATGCCCACGTGCCTTGGATTAATAAGCGACAGTTGCTTCTGGAGAAATCAGGCCTACCCGACAACCATGAAAAACAGACAATGTTTGACACTGCTGCCGGACTATTGCATAAATCCGGTTATCAATCTATCGGAATGGATCATTTTGTACGCCCCAATGACGAGCTGAGCATCGCCATGCAAACTAAAAAATTACATCGTAATTTTCAAGGCTACTGCACCCGGCGTACTACCGCACAGGTATATGGTTTGGGAGTAACCGCTATCAGTCAGCTTGAATCGGCTTATGCTCAAAATACGAAAGATATTCCCCATTACATCAAGACTATCAGTAAAGGCGAACTAAGTATTACCAAAGGTTATGCCCTTTCTCCAACCGAACAGCTCACCAGAGAGGTTATCGAAACCCTAATGTGCAATGGCTGTATCGATTGGAGAGATCTTTCAAAGCGCCTGCATGTATCGGTATCCACTTTAAAGGCTGCCACTGCCTACGATGAAAAAAAACTATCTGGCTTTGCCGATGACGGACTGATTTATTATACAGACGACTATCTTGAGATGACAACCGCAGGTTCGGCATTTGTACGCAACGTAGCGGCTTCACTTGACAAACTGATGCTCCACTCTCCACATTCATATTCAAAACCTTTATAACAATGAACCAGACAGTAACAGAAAATCATCGTTTGCGAGATACCATCATCATCGGTGCAGGTCTAACAGGTCTGACTACCGCCTATTGCCTTACCCGTAAGGGATGTGATATCGAGGTAATTGAACAGAGCCCCTGCGTAGGCGGCCAGATACGTACCTACCACGAAAATGGTTTTACGTTTGAGAGTGGGCCCAATACCGGTGTAATCTCCCACCCTGAAGTAGCCGAACTCTTGGCGGAACTATCCCCCACCTGCCGTTTAGAAACGGCCAGTGAAGCGTCCAGGCAACGCCTTATATGGAAAGGAGATCGCTTTCATTCTCTCCCCTCAGGACTGTTCAGTGCAATCACCACCCCATTATTCAGTACAAAAGATAAATTCAATATACTGGGTGAACCCTTCCGTTCAAAAGGAAACAATCCCGATGAAACGATTGGTGAACTGGTACAGCGGCGCCTGGGTATCTCTTATCTACATTATGCAGTAGACCCATTCATTTCCGGGGTTTATGCCGGTGACCCTATGCGATTGGTTACCCGTCATGCCCTGCCTAAACTTTATCAACTAGAACAAACTTATGGCAGTTTCATTCTCGGTGGTATTGCAAAATCATTTTCACATCGAAGTGAACGCGACCGGTTGGCTACACGAAAAGTTTTCTCTACTTATGGGGGACTTAGTAACCTGACAAAAGCATTGGAACAGGCCATTGGAATCAAACGATTCTCCCTGGGAGCTACTTCCACTTCCCTAATGCCATGTGAACAAGGATGGGTAGTTTCTTTCACAGATTCCTGTGGAATAGTTAACCGAATCCACTGCCGAAAGGTGATAACCACCGCACCTGCCTTTGCCCTCCCTTCACTTCTTCCTTTCGTCCCTGACAAACAGATGAATCGGATAAGTAATCTTACCTATGCCCCTGTGATGCAAGTCTCCGTGGGATTGCGTAATACTTATGGAAAAGAGTTTCATGCCTTTGGCGGATTGGTTCCTTCCTGTGAACAAAAACCAGTTTTAGGTATTCTGTTTCCATCGGCCTGTTTCGATAACCGTTCCCCCGAAGGAGGTGCATTATATTCATACTTCTTAGGCGGGACGAGACACCCTGAACTTCTAGAGAAAAGTGACGACGAAATTATCAGGTTGATAACCACCGGCCTGAATGAAATGTTAGATTATCCTGCCGGAATAGTACCTGATCTTATACGTATCTTCCGGCATAAGAAAGCCATTCCCCAATACGAAAGCAGCAGTACCGACAGATTTGCTGCGATCAATGAACTGCAAAAACAGTATCCCGGATTGGTGGTAGCAGGAAATCTCAAAGGAGGAATCGGCATGGCCGACCGCATCAAACAGGCTGTTGAAATCGCCCGAGAAAGATGAACTCTCACTTTCATCGGGCATCTACATCTATAACAGCCAGAAAGAATAGTATTTGTTGAGTATACCTAATATTTTCGTATAAAATCTGTTGAAAGATCTTATACGACTTATATATTCTTGCTTCATGGCACAAAGATAAATCCTTTGTTGATAAAGTCAACAAAAAAAGAGCTGCATATCATAGAAGATTTTCTTTCGCATCAGGGGCATGCTGAAAAATAGCACCTACTATCTGACAATCATCCAGTTCCTTACAATCACCACAGGTATTATATCCCTTCTCATTTACACATTTTCGAATTGGACAATAGTCATTGCAATACGCAAATTTCGCTCCGTCCGTACGACACCCCATACAATTTATGGTTGCCGGTGTAATTTCCGGTGCATTGTTCATTATGCTCCACTTTTGGGCGGTTTTCTCTCTTAATTCATTATCATCTCGGACAGTGGCTATACGGGCATCGCAATTTTCGCAATCTAATCCGCAACATGCAATTAATTGTTTCATCATTTCGGGTTTCATTATTCGACAAAAATAAGAATAAAAAACAAGAATATGAGCAGATAAGAGGTATTTGATTACCTTCTACTACGCATGATATAGATACGCACATGATCACCGCCACAATGGAAGGTAATGCTGCAGCACAGGACTTTCTCTCACATCTCCCTCTGAAAGCGACATTACCCTTTATACCCCGTGGAGTAGCGTTGCAATTTTCTGCTTTCCTTGCTCCTACGCATCTATCTTCCGAAAAGTTCGTTGCAGTCGTACTCATGACCAATTCCTTTGTTACGGTCTGCGAATGGCAGTAAACCGATAATACATAACAGCCCATCCATGACCGCCATGACCAGTATCAGCAGGGGGAGGTAAGTGATGCCTCGCAATACCATTTGTACAAAAGTATCTTGATGAAGAATCGGCACAAGCAATTCATAAGTAAACGGATTTTGGTTTATCAATTGACATGAAGTAAGCAATAGATAGATATCTCGATAAAAAAGTTCTCAAAAGTCCTTTCTTGCTGACTCCACATTTTTACAAAAAATGCAAAACAGGGATCAACCAATTGTCTTTATGCAAGAATAATGTATATTTATAAGAAATAAAGTAGAAGGAGGCAATAGGAAGTTAATATCGTAGAGACAAGAAACGAACTCACTGACAAGAGATAATTAATATCCTGAAAGCAGGAAGTTAACTTCCTGCTTTCAGGATATTAATTTCACGGAACGAAACTACATTAAATTGAAAAACAGAGAAAGAATCCAATAAAAAAGAAAGCTTTTTCTTCTGGAGTTCATTTACACACGTTTATTCTTTAAATAGCATTTTGCAATCAAATCGATTCTTCGATTTAACTTGATCACAAAAAACAGTCTAAATCCTTTCTTAAAGAACACAATCTTTAAAAAAAACAAAACGCACGAATCATGCTATTGCAAAATCCATGCGTTTTTATTCTATTCCAATCTTTCAGGCCGGAAAAAATCGTTTCTCCGCATTTTCAAAATACAAAATGACAAATCGATTACTTATCCGTTATTCCACTCATGATTTTCAATGCTGCATTCAATAAAGTTTCATTCGTATTGCCAAAAGGCAAATAAGTACTCAGATAAGAATCTTCATTGTATTCGTATGTAGGTTTGAAACCGGTGGCATAATCTGACTTTTCTTCTGCATTGTATACATTGCAAACAACCAGATTCAATATAAACCGATCCGTTGGATGAACAAAAGGCTTTGTAGCAACATATTCCCCCGCCGTTTTAGTACCTATCAATACAACCTTCATATAAGGATTAAGACAATTGATAACCATCTCCGCCGCCCCTCTGGTAGCATTGGTAGTCAGTACATAAACAGTAGACAGGTTAAGATTGGCACCGGATTGGATAAGCTCCGGATTGAATGTCAAATCCTGATTTGCTTCCACGCGTTTATCACTGTATCTCAATAGAGCCAACAATTGATTCATCTTATCAGCCGGAGCAAGCATCGTACAGAGCAACTGGGCACAATCTAAACTGCCTCCGGTGTTATAGCGTAAATCTAATACAAACTCATTTACCCCTCCTGTCTGGAAATCCCGGAAGGCCCTACGCAAATCATCATTATAAGCCTGACTGTCTGTCGTCGGCCCTGCCTTAAATTCATTATACATCAAATAGCCTACCTTTTTCCCATTCCATGGAATAATCTCAAAACGGTGAACAGGCTTATCCGCCAAAGAACGTGAAGCGGGCATTGTCGTCTCTCCTATCGGCACCACCCCACCGGTTACCTCACCATCTTCACCGACAACTTCTTTATAAACACCTATCTGAAGTTGACGGGTACTTCCCTGCAGTAATTCCGATTCAACCTTTTTAGTGATATAATCTCCATTCATCATCATAATCCAATGACCACGCTGCAATCCAGCTTCTTCGGCAGGCGATCCGGGCACCACATAAGAGATTAAAGCGTTATACGCTGTATCATTATCAAGCACTTTATATAAAGTATAATCAAAACCATAGCTCGGAATAGGTTCATCCAGCAAGGAGTCGATCTTACTAAAGCCATTATCCATGGAAGCGACGGCTTTTTTCAGAAACGCTTCCGGTTTCTGAAAATAGTCCGGAGCAGCAGGTGATGGCATATCTCTATACCACAGATACTCCTGACGCATCACACTGTCTATCCAAATATCGCGTCCCGTCTCCGGATAATATTCCGGCCAGCGGTCTACACCACAGGAAAAAAGACTTGTCAGTATAAGAGTTCCCAGTAAGGGAAGTATCAATCGTTTTCCTCTTTTCATAATTTATAGGCAATCTTAATCTGCGCAAATGTAGTGAATACTTAGCTTTCATACCACAATTACGATATAAAAAGATATAAAGGAGTTTCGAAAAAAGTACTCTTCTTATCACACCAGATATAGAAGGTACTACACACAAACAAAACAAATAATAATCCCTATCTTCACAGATGGGAATTATTGAGACTCCTTTTCCAATTTCTGTTATACAAATTTTATCGGTAGGATTAAACTTTCTTCTTTTTATTGATACAATATTCTTCTAAAGAATAAAACCAATCAGTCCCTTTAATAAAAAGGGGCTGTCCCAAAAGCCAAAGCCTTACTTGTTTAACTTACA
>ENA-UOJF01001783-UOJF01001783.1-human-gut-metagenome-genome-assembly--contig:-P74-NODE-1783-length-13448-cov-6.866796_pt1 | contig 13448 bp, 9 predicted proteins | sample MGYA00242344_ERZ723891 | MGnify/ENA metagenome assembly ERZ723891 | reverse complement strand
TAAAACATAATTTAAGCGCGTACAGAAAAAAGTACTCGCTATTTGCTGCACTTATAAGTCTTAAATATTCGATCTCTCCCTTATAGACGGTGTTGCAGTCGCCGATAAGGGTAATACGGTCGTCAGTGTAGTTTACCAGTAAGTCGCCGCCACGCACCTTTACGGTAACATCAACGCCTTTTTTGCAGTAGCCGTTCTCCACCGCAGCTACAACGGCTGCACAGGCGCCGGTGCCGCAGGCCGGGGTCTCGCCGTTGCCGCGCTCCCACACCCGCATTTTAATGGTGCTCTCATTAACGACACGCACAAATTCCGTGTTTACCCGCTCCGGGAACAGGGGACTGTTCTCAAATTGCGGACCGATCTGTTGCAGGTCCAGCTTGTCCACATTGTCTACAAATACCACGCAGTGGGGGTTACCGGTAGCCACGCAGGTAATGTTATATTCCTTGTTGTCGATGGTTACCGGATGAGAGATGATTTTGTCGCCAGGCAGGTCAACCGGGATCTTGGCCGGGTTCAACTCTGCCTTGCCCATATCTACCGTTACAGAAGATACCTTGCCGTTGCGGGTAAACAGTTGCAGGTGCCGCACGCCGGAGGCGGTGGCAATGGTCATCTCTGTTTTGGGCACCATACCGTTATCGTACAGGTACTTGCCCACACAGCGAATGGAGTTGCCGGCCATACGGCCCTCGCTGCCGTCCATATTGAAAATGCGCATTCTGGCGTCGGCAATCACGCTCTTTTCAATCAGTACAATACCGTCTCCACCGATGCCCTTGTGCCGGTCGGAGAATTCAATGGACAGACTCTCCGGGCAGGTGATGATGCCGCACTGGTTGTTGAAGAAAATGTAGTCGTCGCCGCTGCCCTGCATTTTGGTGAATTTCAGCAGGCCCTTTTCGCTGCGCATGTGGTTGATGTCCACCAGCTCGGTGTTCATTTGATTGTAGCGAGAGGCGATAATATCTGCCAAGGCGTTGGCGGTGTCCAGGCTGGTCAGGGTGGCAATGCCCAGCTGATTGGCCCGGTTGTGCAGTTTAATATAGTCTGCAATGGACTTCTTATCGCTTTTGCCGGTGTAGACAATGTAGTCCAATTTGCCGCTCTCTACCAAGTCCATAATGGAGTTGTCCTGGCGCAGCTTGTTGACTACATGCACCTCAATACCCAGAGAGCGAATAGCCGCCGCCGTCTCCGGCGTTGCCCATAGCTCCGCGCCCAGGTCGTCCAGCTTTTTCGCCAGACCCACGATCTCAAACCGATCTTGCTTTGTTACGGTGATGAGTACCCCGTGGCGACCCTGCTTTTGGCTTTCTACCTTATACCCGGCAGATACCAGCCCCTTAAACAGCGCTTCGTTCAAGTTTTTGCCTACGCCCAGCACCTCACCGGTGGATTTCATCTCCGGTCCTAACTGGGAGTTTACATCATTGAGTTTTTCAAAGCTGAATACCGGCACTTTTACCGCAAAGTACGGCGGTGTGCGATACAGCCCGGTGCCGTAGCCCAGGTCTTGCAGCTTTTCGCCTACCATAATTTTTGTTGCCAGTTCCACCATGGGCACGCCGGTGACTTTACTGATATAGGGAATGGTGCGGGAGGCTCTGGGATTCACCTCGATTACATACAACTCGTTGCGATAAATCAGGTACTGAATGTTAACCAGTCCTTTGGTGCCCAGGGACAGCGCCAGCTTTTCGCTTACATCGCAGATCTTGTGGAGCATCACATCGTTCAGGTTGTAAGGGGGATACACGGCAATAGAGTCGCCGGAGTGTACACCGGCCCGTTCAATATGCTCCATAATGCCGGGGATCAGCACATCTTTGCCATCGCTGATGCAGTCCACTTCCAACTCTGTGCCCATCATATACTTGTCTACCAGCACCGGGTTGTCAATCCCTTGTGCCAGAATCAGCTCCATATAGCGGCGCACATCATCATCCGTGTAGGCGATGGTCATATTTTGCCCGCCGATCACATAGCTGGGGCGCAGCAGCACCGGATAGCCCAGTTCGTTGGCTGCTACCAGTGCCTGGGGCATGGTCATCACGCTGGTGCCCTTGGGACGGAAGATGCCGAATTTTTCCAGCAATGCGTCAAACCGTTCCCGGTCCTCGGCAATGTCGATGGACTCGGCGCTGGTGCCCAAAATCGTAATACCTTTTTCGTCCAGAAATTTGGTCAGCTTAATGGCGGTTTGGCCGCCAAAGGCCACCACCACCCCAATGGGCTTTTCTACCTGAATGACCTGCATCACATCTTCCGGGCACAGCGGCTCAAAGTACAGCCGATCGCCGGTGTCAAAGTCAGTGGATACCGTCTCCGGGTTGTTGTTAATAAGAATGACTTCATAGCCCAGCTCTTTTAGCGTCCACACACAGTGCACGGAGCTGTAATCAAACTCAATGCCCTGCCCAATGCGGATGGGGCCGGAGCCAAGTACAATGATCTTTTGCTTGCCGCTTTGGGGCAGGCTGCGGGCCTCGCAGTGGGCGTCATAGGTGGAATAGAAGTAGGGCGTTTCTGCAGCGAATTCCGCACCGCAGGTGTCTACCATTTTATAGACGCAGTCCTGATGATAGGGAATAGAGCCGCCGCTGATGCGCGCCAGGGCTTCATCGGTATAGCCGTAGTGCTTGCCCTGCATATACTGCTCCCTGGATAGGGGCAGCCCTTTGATTTCTTTTTCATAATCCGCCAGGTTTTTCAGCTTAGCCAGGAACCACTCGTCGATCATGGTGATTTGGTGAATTTCCTCTATACGCACGCCCTTTTTCAGCGCAGCGAATACGGAGAACAGCCGCAGATCGTCCTGGTCGTGCAGCTTCTCGTGTATATCCAGTCCGTCCAGAGCCTTGTTATTCAGTGTGTCCAGCCCGATTTCTGCGCCGCGCACGGCCTTCATAATGGCGGCCTCAAAACAGGGTGCAATGCTCATCACTTCGCCGGTGGCTTTCATTTGGGTGCCCAGCTTGCGGGAGGCGTTGACGAACTTGTCAAAGGGCCACTTGGGCACCTTGACTACCACATAATCCAGGGTCGGCTCAAAGCAGGCACAGGTTTTGCCGGTTACATCGTTTTTAATCTCGTCCAGGGTATAACCCAAAGCGATCTTGGTGGTCACCTTGGCAATGGGATAGCCGGTGGCCTTGGACGCCAGGGCGGAGGAACGGCTGACCCGGGGATTGACCTCAATCACGCTGTACTCCATGCTCTCCGGATTCAGGGCAAACTGACAGTTGCAGCCGCCCTCAATGCCCAGCTCGGTGATAATATCCAGAGATGCGGAACGGAGCATTTGGTACTCCTTGTCCGCCAGGGTTACAGCCGGGGCAATGACGATGGAGTCACCGGTGTGAACGCCCACCGGGTCAAAGTTTTCCATAGAGCACACGGCAATCACATTGCCGGCGCTGTCCCGCATCACTTCAAATTCAATTTCTTTCCAACCGGCAATGTACCGCTCCACCAGCACCTGGGTAATGGGGGAGAGCATCAGACCGTTTTTGGCAATTACATCTAGCTGCTGCTCGTTATAAGCCACGCCACCGCCGGCACCGCCAAGGGTAAAGGCCGGACGAATAATCACCGGGTAGCCAATCTCTGCGGCAATCTGCCGTGCGTGCTCCGGGGTGGTGGCAATGTCGCTGGGGACCACAGGCTGACCCAGCTTCATCATGGTGTCGCGAAACAGCTGCCGATCCTCGGCTTTGTCAATGGCCTGGGCAGTTGTGCCCAGCAGGGTCACGCCCATTTTGTCCAAATAGCCGTCCTTTGCCAGCTGCATACTGATGGTCAGGCCGGTTTGGCCGCCCAGGCCGCCTAAGATGGAGTCCGGGTGCTCTTTTTCAATAATGCGCTTCACGGTCTCTTCCGTCAGCGGCTCTAAATAAATATGGTCCGCCAGCGCCTTGTCCGTCATAATGGTGGCCGGGTTGGAGTTGACCAACACCACTTCCAGTCCGGCGTCTTTCAGCACCCGGCAGGCCTGGGCGCCGGCATAGTCAAACTCTGCCGCCTGGCCGATAACGATGGGGCCGGAGCCGATCACCAGTACCTTTTGGATATTCTGATTCAGCGGCATGGCTCTCGCCTCCCATCATCTGTAAAAATCGGTCGAACAAAAAGCGGGTGTCGTGGGGCCCGCTGCACGCCTCCGGATGGAACTGTACCGTAAAGGCGTTCTGGGCAGGATAGTCGATCCCTTCGCAGGTGCCGTCGTTGGCGTTCACCCAGCGTAGGGTGCCGCCGCTGGCCTCAATGGTATCGTTTACCACCGCATAGCCGTGGTTTTGACTGGAGATATAGGTGCGCCCGGTTTGCAGGTCTTTTACCGGCTGGTTCACGCCACGGTGACCGTATTTCAGCTTTTCCGTCTTGCAGCCCATAGCCAGTGCCAGCAGTTGGTGCCCCAGGCAAATGCCAAAAATAGGCGCCTTGCCGATGAGCTTTTTCAGCTGAGCAATGGCGGCGGTGTTCTCTGCCGGATCTCCGGGACCGTTAGACAGCATAATGCCGTCCGGATGCAGCGCTAAAATGTCCTCCGCCTTGGTGTCGTAGGGCATGACCGCCACATTGCAGCCTCGCTTGTTCAGTTCTCTTGCAATGTTGGCCTTGGCGCCGTAGTCCAGCAGCACCACATTGTGCTTGTGCTCGTTGGCAGACAGCAGTTGAGGCTTGAGAGCAGACACGCTTTTTACTGCGTCTGCGACCGCATAGTCCCGCACTTTGTTATAGTCCACCACACGGGGATCGTCACAGATCACGGCGTTCATTACACCGCTTTCCCGAATGGTCTTTGTGATCTCTCTGGTATCTACGCCGTAGACGCCGATAATGCCTTGGGATTTTAAGAAATCGTCCAGTGTCTCCCGGCAGCGGAAGTTGGAGGGTGCCTCACAATACTCACGCACGATATAGGCGCTTACATAGCTTTTGGGGCTCTCCATATCTTCCGGGATAAAGCCGTAGTTACCAATGAGGGGAAAGGTTTGCAGAACAATCTGGCCGTAATAGCTGGGGTCCGTCAGGGTCTCGATATAACCGCCCATACCGGTGGTAAATACCAGTTCGCCCTGAATTTCGCCACCGGCACCGAAACGATAGCCCTCAAAGGTTTGTCCGTTCTCCAGACAGAGATATACTTTCTGTTTTTTCATAGTTTAACCTAACAGCTTCACAAGCACGGCCTTTTGGGCGTGCAGGCGGTTTTCTGCTTCGTCAAAGATCTCGGTGGCATGGGCTTCAAACACTTTGGCGGTAATCTCTTCCTCTCGGTGTGCGGGCAGGCAGTGGAGCACCATAGCGTCCGGCTTGGCGGCGGCCATTACTTCGTCGTTGATCTGGTAGTTCTTAAAGATCTTTTCCCGCTCTGCTTTTTCTTCTTCCTGACCCATAGAGGCCCACACATCCGTGTAGACCACATCTGCGTCTTTGGCGCAGGCCAAAATATCCTCGCTGCAAGTGAAGGTGCCGTTCTCCTTGGCCCAGGCCATGATCTGAGCGTCCGGCTGGTAGTCCTTGGGGCAGGCGATGGCGCACTCCATACCCATGGAGATGGCGCCTACGATTAGGGAGTTTGCCATATTGTTGCCGTCGCCGATAAAGCAGAATTTCAGCCCGTCAAAGCTCTTCTTATACTCGCGAATGGTCATCAGATCCGCCAGCACCTGGCAGGGGTGGCAGTAATCGGTCAGCCCGTTGATGATGGGAATGGAGCCGTACTCTGCCAGGTCCTCCACCTCTTTTTGCTCGAAGGTGCGGATCATAATGCCGTCCAGATAGCGAGAGAGTACCCGAGCCGTGTCCTGTACCGGCTCGCCGCGGCCGATCTGCAAATCTCGGTTGGAAAGGAACAGTGCCTGGCCGCCCAACTGGTACATGCCGGTCTCAAAGCTGACCCGGGTGCGGGTAGAGCTTTTTTGAAAGATCATACCCAGGGTCTTTCCCTTTAAGTGGTGGTGTTCAATGCCATGCTGGTTCTCATATTTCAGCTGGTCTGCCAAGTTGAGAATGTCCAGAATATCGCCTTTGTCCAGGTCCGCCAGTTTCAGTAAATGTTTCATGCTTCAAGCACTCCTTTCAGTATCTCCAGTCCCTCGTCCAGCTCCGCATCGCTGATGTTCAGCGCCGGCAGCAGACGAAGCTTTGTTTTTGCCGTTAAGATCAGCAGGCCGTTTGCCAGGCAAGTCTTGGCCACTTCTCCTGCGGGTTTGTCCGTTTCGATCCCCAGCATCAGCCCCATACCGCTGATGCTCTTGACGCCTTTTACTTTTGCCAGCGCCGTGCGGATCTTCTCGCTCTTGCGCTGTACTTCGCGCAGGAAGTCGTCGTCGATCCGCTCCACAATGGAGCAGGCACCGGCAGCCACCACCGGGTTGCCGCCAAAGGTAGAGCCGTGGGAGCCAGGGGTCATGGTGTCTTGCAGCTTTTCCCCAAACAGCACGGCGCCGATGGGAAGTCCGCCGCCCAGGCCTTTAGCCGTGGTTACAATGTCCGGCGTAATGCCGTATTGCTGGTAGGCAAAGTAGGTGCCGGTGCGGCCGTTGCCGGTCTGCACTTCATCTACCGCGATCAAAATGTCTTTTTCCTTTGCCAGCTTGGCAATGGCACTTACGAATGTTGGACTTAAGTTGTTCACGCCGCCTTCGCCCTGTACGCATTCAAACAGCACAGCGCACACATCGTCCGTGGCTGCCGCTTGCAGTGCCTCTATATCATTGGCCGGGCAGTATTTGAACCCGGGTGTAAAGGGGTCAAACACCGTGTGAAAGCTGTCTTGCCCAGTGGCCGCCAGGGTGGTAATGGTGCGGCCGTGGAATGAGTTTACAAGGGTAATGATGGTGCTGCGCCCGGCGCCGTATTTGTCAAAGCTATACTTGCGGGCAAATTTGATGGCACCCTCGTTGGCCTCTGCCCCGGAGTTGCCAAAGAACACCTTTTTCATCCCGCTCTTTTCACACAGCAGCTGCGCCAGCTTGGCGCAGGGGGCGGTGTAGTAGAGATTGGAGGTGTGCTGCACCCGGTGCAGCTGTTCTTCCACAGCTTTGGTCCAGACCGGATCGTTGATGCCAAAGGCAGTTACCCCGATGCCGGATCCGAAGTCGATGTATCTTTTGCCGTCCTCGTCGTAGAGGGTAGAGCCTTGACCTTTCGTCAGCGCCACATCAAAGCGCCCGTAGGCGTGGGCTACATATTGATTATCCAGTTCTTTTGTGTTCATGGGTCTTCCTCTTTATCTGCTGCGGAACATGGTGCCCATACCTTCATCGGTAAGCAGCTCCATCAAGATGGAGTGGGGCACGCGGCCGTCGATTATAAATGCTTTTTTGACCCCGCGGCGCAGGGCTTCGGTCATGGAGTCGATCTTGGGGATCATGCCGCCTCCGATAATGCCATCGGCAATCAGCGCCGGGGTGTCGCTAATATAGACTCTGTGTATCAGCGAGCTTTCGTCGTCCTTATCTCGCAACAGACCCACCACATCGGTCATGGAGATCAGCGCCTCTGCCTGCAAAGCCCCGGCCACTGCGGCAGCCACCGTGTCTGCATTGATGTTGTAGCAGTTGCCGTCTTCATCGTAGCCGATGGTGGAGATCACCGGGATAAAGTTCTTGGAAATGGCTTCTTCCACCACTTCCATATTGATTTCTGTGATCTCACCCACATAGCCATGGACATCGTCTACCGGTCTGCACTTTAGCATATTGCCGTCCAGCCCGCACAGACCGATGGCGTGGCCGCCCAGGTTGCCGATCTGGCACACCAGGCTTTTGTTCACCTTACCGGCCAGTACCATTTGCACCACTTCTGCGGTCTCTTTATCGGTAACCCGCAGACCGTCCACAAACTGGGAGTCCATGTGCATACGCTCCAGGGTCTTGTTGATCTCCGGACCGCCGCCGTGCACCAGCACCATATGGATACCGATGGTGGACAGTAGTACCAGATCGTTCATGACGGTTTCTTTCAGCTCTTCATTGATCATGGCGTTGCCGCCGTATTTTACAACAATGACTTTCTTGCGGTACATCTGAATGTACGGCAAGGCTCTTGCCAGGATCTCCGCCTTTTGGTGATTTGCAATTTCCATTCTCTCACTCCGTTCGCTTATATTTCTTAGTCAAATCAGGTTCGGTAGTCGCCGTTGATTTTTACATAGTCGTAGGTCAGGTCGCAGCCCCAGGCGGTGGCTTTCTCGTCCCCCTGGTTCAGATCCACTAAAATATAGATCTCGTCCTCTGCCAGTACCTTGGCGGCCTCTTCCTCAGAGAAGTCCACACCGGCGCCGTTTTGGCACACGGTGACCGTACCGGCCGTGGATTTTAAGGCCACATCCACCTTGTCAATATCAAATTCCGCCGGGGCGTAACCGATGGCGCACAGCACCCGACCCCAGTTGGCATCCTCGCCAAACATGGCGCATTTGAACAGGGTAGAGCCGATCACTTCCTTGGCAACGATAATGGCGGTGTCCTTGGTGGGCGCGCCGGAGCACACGCATTCCAGCAGCTTGCTGGCGCCCTCGCCGTCCTTGGCCAGCATGCGGGTCAGGTTGGCCATCACATCATAAAGGGCAGCCTTAAAGGTGTCCAGTGCCGGGCCGGGGGCGGTGATTTCCCCGTTGCCCGCCAGGCCGGAGGCCATGATTTCCACCATATCGTTGGTGGAGGTATCGCCGTCAATGGACAGGCAATTGTAGGTGACTTTTACGATCTCACTTAGCGCCTGTTGCAGCATTTCCGCGCTGATGGCGCAGTCGGTGCTGATAAAGTTCAGGGTAGTGGCCATATTGGGGTGGATCATACCGGAGCCTTTTGCCATACCGCCCAGGCGGCAGGTTTTGCCGTCCAGCTGAAACTCTACTGCATACTCTTTCTTCACTGTATCGGTGGTCATAATGGCGGTAGCCGCTTCTTCGTTTTTACCATAATCCAGTTCTTTCACCAGCGTAGGCACGGCAGTGATAATCGGCTCAATGGGCAGCACCTGGCCGATGACACCGGTGGAAGCCACCAGCACCTGTTCAGCAGGCAGACCCATTTCATCTGCCACCAGCTGGCACATTTTGGCTGCTTTTTCTACGCCGTCTGCGTTGCAGGTGTTGGCGTTTTTGGAGTTGGCAATGATGGCTTTGGCCTTGTTACCGCTTTTTGCCAAGTGGTCTTTGGTTACAAGTATTGGTGCACCCTTCACTTTGTTTTGGGTATACACCGCTGCGGTGTTGCACAACACATCACAGGCCACCAGGCAAATATCGTTTTTATGTACATAGTCCGGGTTCGGGTTTTCTACTGCCGGCTTTTTTATGCCACAGTAGGTGCCGCTGGCTTTGAACCCTTTTGCGGCACAAATGCCGCCGTCAATCTTGGTCATACTTTATTCTCCTATCGTCAGCCCGGTGACTTCATCCAGCCCCAGGGCAATGTTCATACACTGAATGGCAGCGCCGGACGCGCCCTTGCCCAGGTTATCGAACCGAGCAGTGAGCAGCAGCCTTTCGTCGTTGCCGTTGATCTCAATTTCCATGTCATCCCGACCGGCCATATTGTTGGCGCCGATCATACTTTCGCTGTAACCCAGGGGGCGTACCTTGACCACTCGGCTGTCGCCGTAGTGCTCTGCGTAGAACGCCTGCATATCTGCCGGGGTCATGCGCTTTTTCAGTAGGTCGGCAAACAGCGGCACGGATACGGTCATCCCGCAGGGATAGTCACAAATATGGGGGGCAAAAATGGGCGTGCGCGCCAAGCGGCTGATGGCGCCCATTTCTTTTAAGTGCTTGTGCTGTTGGGTCAGTGCATACTGCCGGGGACTGTCCAGTTCAGGATCCCGATCCGCCGCTTCATATTGGGCAATGCCTTTGTTCCCTGCGCCGCTGTAACCGCTCATGGCGTAGCAAACAATGGGATAGTCGGCGGGTAAAATGCCGCCGGACACCAGGGGATAGACCAAAGCGTTAAACCCGCTGGCGTAGCAGCCGGGCACCGCAATACGGTTAGAGCTTGCGATCTTCTCTCGAAAGGCGGGCGCCAGCTCCGGAAAGCCGTAGGCCCAGTCCGGCAGAGTGCGGTGGGCAGTGGAGGTGTCAATCAACTTCACCTTAGGGTTGGTAACCAGTGCCGCCGCTTCAATGGCTGCCGGGTCCGGGAGACAGAGAAAGGTAATGTCCGAATCGTTTATGCACTTGGCTCGCTCTGCCGGGTCCTTCCGCTTGTCCTCGTCAATTTGAATCAGCTCCAGCTCCGGTCGGTTCTGGAACCGGGAAAAAATCTTCAGTCCGGTGGTGCCGGCTTTACCGTCAATGAATATTCTTGTCATTTTTATACAGTCCGTCCTTTTTTTAACTTCTATTTATTATACACGCATAGAGAGCAATGTCAATAGAACGACGGAAAAAATATCATAAATATGCAAAAATAAGAATAAATATACATTGTATATTCGATTTCATAGACAAGGTGCTCTATAATCAAAAAAATATGGCCCTTTTTGGGGCCAATGGCTTGACAAATTACAGATTTTCTCTATTCTGTTAAACTGTCTTAGAGTGTGTAATTTTAGGCAAAGGAGGGTGAATATGCAAAAGGAAGTGATGGTGGCGTTGATCTCCTTGGCAGGCACCATTGCCGGCTCTTTTGGAGGCGTGCTCGCGTCGTCCAAACTGACGACCTATCGGTTGCGGCTGCTGGAAAGCAAGGTGGACAAGCACAACCGCTTTGCAGAGCGGCTGCCGGTGGTGGAGGAAAAAATAAAGGTCCTCAACCATCGGGTGGAGGACCTGGAGCACGCCGAGGCGGCTCAATCTATGCGTTCAAAGTAAAGCAGGGTGTCTACCGGGCAGGGGAGGGTGACCGTTTCGTTGGAATAGATCTTGTCGCCCAGTCGCCATTTGCCGGTGGGTATGCGCACCTTGCGTCTGCGTTGCCCCTTTTTCAGTACCGGCGCCACTAAGATCCGGTCGCCCAGCAGGTATTGGTCGGTAATGCCGCCGTAACCGCAGTGGGGATAGGCGTATTCCATGGCCCGCACCATGGGCGCACCGGTTTGGCTGGCCGCTTTGGCACAGGCGATGATATAGTCACCGTATTTGGCATGCAGTGCGCTCATTTCTCGGCAAATGCGACGGGTCTCTGGATTGCCCAGATCCCAAATGTTCAGGCTGTACTGCATCATGGGCATCAGCGCAGAGGCCTCGCAATAGCGGGCAAACAACTCGTGATCCAACTTTTCTGCCGGGCCGCGAAAGTCAGTGATTTGCCCGCCGCCGATCATATCCGGGCAGCTGTAAGGATAACCGGACAGCCCCTGAATGAGCACATTGGGCAGCAGTGCGCCCAGTCCCAGGAAATTCCAGCGGTGGCTTTTATCTGCCAGTCGCTGGGCAACGCCCATGCCGCCGCATTGGAAGCAGGCCCGTAGTTCATTAAAACGATAGTGCCGGGCAGACAACGCCCACAGCTTACTTTGACCGTTGGCGTCTACGCCTCCGTAGGTGCGGTCATCGTCCCGGTAATACATGGCGTCACCGGCGTCCTGCTTAAATCCGTCAATGCCCAGTTTATCGGTCAAATACCGGGTGCAGGCAAAGAACCAGTCCTGGGCCGCCGGGTTGGAGAAATCCAGCAGATAGTCGGCGCCGTTCCACCATTTCCGCTTGGCCGGTCGTCCGTTCTTGTCCAGCACCATCAGGTTTTCGTCCTTCAGCTTTTGAAAGTCTGCTGCCTGATCGCTGACAAAGGGCGCAATCCACAAAATAACCTTAAAGCCTAAGGTGTGCAGTTCGTCTGTCATCTTTTTGGCGTCTGCGAATTTTGCCGGGTCAAAGCGCCAGTCCACAAAGGCACGCTGCCAGCCGTCGTCAATGATCAGCTCACCGGCAGGCATGCCGCAGTCCAGAATAGACTTGGCATAGTCCACAATGCCCTGCTGGGTCTGGTTGTGCTCAAACTGGATCCAGGTGCAATACTGTGGAATGCGGAACATTAACTCGTCCGGGTAGGTGCCGTCCGGCGGCATAAAGTGATCCACCGCATAGTGATAAGCGCCGCGCAGGGTGTGGTCGTCTGCCTGGTACAGGCCGATCTTGGCTTTGCGTCCGGTGCAGGTGATGCGGCCGAAAACGAAGCGGGTCTTAAACCCGGCCTCCGACCAAATGACCCGCCCCTTGTTGCTGACAAAGAGGGTGTTTGCCTGGCCGTAGGAGCGCACCACCGTGGTGTCTACCAGCATCACTTTCTTGGCGTTGACCGGCATTAGGTAGCCGTAGTTGGTGTGGCCGCCGTACCAATATTCACCGGGCAGCATGGTCAGTTGCAGCTTGTGCATTGAATAAAATCCCCCAAAATATCGATTTTCCATAGCATACCATTCCGGCAGGGTTCTGTCAAATTCTGCCGGTGTGCATAGGATAAAATAAGAACTTGATCGGAGTGATAGAAATGAAAGTGAAGAATATGACTGCCGGTACGCTTGTGCGTACCGTAATGCTGGCGGTGGCTCTGCTGAATCTGGTGCTGACCAGCTTTGGTAAAAACCCGCTGCCGTTCTCAGATGAACAGATCTATACCGGTCTGTCCGCTTTAGTAACGGTGGCAGCCGCCTTGGCTGCTTGGTGGAAGAATAACAGCTTTACCTGCTGCGCCCGCCAGGCAGATGAGGTGCTGCGGGTGTTGCAGCAAGAGGGCGCCACAGAGGACGAGAGCGTGGCGGAGACCCTGGAACAGGAGGGTGACTGATGTCTGCACTTTATTATTGCCGGCAGACAACCACTGCCTGCAAGGGCATACCGTACCCCAGCAAGACCCATCCTTATCGGTACGGCACCTCCGGCTGCGTTTATACCAGCGGTTGTGGGGTGTGTGCTTCCTTAATGGCGCTGCGCAATTCCACCACTCGAGTGTTCAATACCCGCCAGTGGACCCATCGCTGCCTGGGTATGGGCGCCCGGGCGGCGGAAGGCACGGATATGGCCGTGGTGGCCCGGTATATGAAAGAAAAATACGGCATGGACTACGCAATTACCACTGATATGGACCGGCTGGTGGCACATCTGAAACAGGGCTATAAGGCGATTATCAATGTAAGCGGCGGAGGCAAAATGCTCTTTTCCAACAGCGGGCACTATGTGCTGGCCGCAGGCATCGACAAAAACGGCAATTTAGTTATTTTGGACCCGTATTGGTATGACGGCAAGTTCACCTTGACTGCCGCTCGCCGCAAATACACGCGCGTGAAAAACGGCAGAGAGGTGTATGTTCGCCCGGCTGACTTGAAAGGCGATGTGCTGTCCCTGTGGTTGTTTACCCCAAAGCGCGATGTGCGCCTGGCGTATTCCACACAGGATATACATTACCGCAAGCCTGCGCCTACGGCGCCCACCGTAAAACCCGGCACATATCATTTGACAGCCGTGCGGGGGATTTACACGGGGGATGGGG
>ENA-UOJF01001760-UOJF01001760.1-human-gut-metagenome-genome-assembly--contig:-P74-NODE-1760-length-13624-cov-60.640062_pt1 | contig 13624 bp, 10 predicted proteins | sample MGYA00242344_ERZ723891 | MGnify/ENA metagenome assembly ERZ723891 | reverse complement strand
GACCCTTTCGCGCGATGGAGTTGAGCGCACTTACATACTTCTTCCGCGTGTTGATTGGAGCACGAAAAAGGCGGTTCGGTGTTTATGCCGAATCGCCCTTTTTCGTTGGATTTTGCGGATGGCGCAGTATCCCCCTCATTCCGCCCGTGCCAGCTTTTCCGTCGCCGAATTTGCGTCGGGCTGGAAGAAAATATCCCGTCCTTCGTTGCTTTCACGGATGAAATCCCGCAATGCTGCACTCGTTTCATGCGTAAAATCGCCGTAAATCGCGAGTTTGAAGCCGTAGTTCACGAATTTTTGCAGGATTTCGTCCGCAATGCCCGTCGAAAGCACGAAAAAATCCCCCGTGATGGCTTCGCGGTTGAGGGCGATGCGCTTGCAGCCCGTCTCCGCGCGTACCGTCATCATCAGGTCGAGCGCGGACTGCACGTCCGTCATCAGCGGCTTTTCGCTGCGAATCAGCGCAATGGACACGCCGTCTTGGTTGACTTGCTGGATGTACATATTCTTACTCCTTGTGATGCAGGCGTTTGCAGATGCTTTCGCACGCCGCACAGCCGCCTTCGCCGGTTTCGCGCAGGGACGTCGGCAGCGCGTCGCCGACTTCCTTCATCGCCAGAATCACCTCGTCAGGCTCAATCGGGCAGCGAATGCCGCTGAGCGCCATGTCCGCCGCCGTGAACGCGATGCCGGACGCGCCCACGTTGCGGTACACGCAGGGCACTTCCACCAGCCCGCCGACGGGGTCGCAGACCAGTCCCAGCAGGTTCATCAGCGCAAACGCCGCCGCGTCCGCGCACTGCTGCGGATTGCCGCCCTCCAGATACACCAGCGCCGCCGCCGCCATCGCCGCTGCCGAACCGCATTCCGCCTGACAGCCGCCCTCCGCGCCGGAGATGCTCGCCTGCGTTGCAATCGCCTGACCGACCGCCGCCGCGACGAACAGCGCGTCCACCGCCTGTTCCTCCGTCGCGCCTTTTTCTTCCATCATTGCCAGCACCGCGCCGGGCAGAATCCCGCACGCGCCCGCCGTCGGGGCAGCGACGATTTTGCCCATGCAGCCGTTGCACTCCGCCGTCGCCAGCGCGTACACTTCCGCCTTGCCCAGCAAATTCCCCGCCAGACACTTGCCCGCCTGCAGGCGCTTCATCATCAGCGCCGCCTGTCCGCCCGTCAGCCCGGTAACGCTGCGCAGGCGCTCATCCAGCCCCTGCTGCGCCGCCTCCTGCATCACGCGCAGGTGATGGCGCATTTTTTCGCGCACCGCCAGCGCGTCCAGCCCGGATTCCTCCGCCTGTTTTTCAATCGCGCACCGCGCAATCGACCCATGATGGCTCGCCATGCGCACCCATTCGTGCAGCGTGTAGTCCATCAGTCATCCCTCCTTTTGAGGAACGTGCAGCTCCTGATATCGGGGATTTGGCGGATGATGTCCAAGTCCGCCTGCGAGGGCGCGCCGTCAAGCTCCAGCACCATCATGGCGTCTCCGCCGAGTTTGCGGCGATAAACCTGCATGTTCGCGATATTGACGCGGTGGCGCGCCAAGGTCGACGTGACCGCCGCAATCGCGCCGGGCATGTCGATGTGGTGGATAATCATCGTGTCCGCCTTGCCGGTGAAATTGACGCTCAAGCCGTTGATGCGGTGGATTTCGATGTTGCCGCCGCCGACGGACGCTGCTTCGAGGGTCAGCGCCGTGCCGCGCTCCCCCGTGACGTGCAGCCGGACGGTGTTCGGGTGCGCCCCGCGGAGATTGACCTGCTCAAAGCGCACGTCCATGCCCTGTTGACGGGCGATTTCCAGCGAATCGCGCAGGCGGGGGTCGTCGACGTGCATACCCAGCAATCCGCCGACGATGGCGCGGTCTGTGCCATGCCCGCGGTATGTTTTGGCGAACGAGCCATGTAGCCCGACATCCGCCTTGACCACCCTTTCGCCCAGCAGCGAATACGCGGTCAGCCCAATGCGCGCCGCGCCCGCGGTATGGGAGCTGCTTGGCCCAATCATCACGGGACCTATCAGGTCGAACAAATCCATGCGTTCCACGCCTTTCCGGGAAAACGGTTTTTTCCGTCTTCTTGCTCTATTGTACCTGTTTTCTGCTGATTTTGCAATGGATTTTTGCAAGAAAAACGCCCGATTCGGCAGCAAGATTCGTGCCAAATCGGGTGTTTATGCTGATTTTTTGCATATTTTTGCGGTTTCAGGGGCAGACCGAACAGCCCACTAACTAAAAACCTTCCGGCAAAAGTCAATAAACATGGGAGTGCGCTCCGAAGGGGCCGAGGGGGCGATCGGAAAGCCCCCTCGTCGCCTCCGCAGAGGCGAAACCCCCTGCGAAGCAAGAACAATCAAGCCGGAAAAAATCATCCAATCCGCAAGCCGCGAAACCGCAAGTTTCCCGAAGCAGTCTTTACAAAGTCCCCCCCTGCGCCCGGATGGTCTGCGCAATCTCCTCGCAGCACTGTGCGCACAGCGCCGCGTCCTGCGCTTCCACCATCACGCGCACCAGCGGCTCCGTGCCGCTCTCGCGCACCAGCACGCGCCCCGTGTCGCCCAGCTTTTTCTCCGCCGCGCGAATCACTTCCTGCACCTTCGCGTCCGCCTGCGCCGCCTTCTTGTCCTTTACCCGCACGTTAATCAGCTTCTGCGGATAAATCGTCAGGTCAGAAGCCAATTGATGCAGCGTTTTCTTCGCCGCGCACATGACTTCCATCACCTTCAGGCTCGTCAGGATGCCGTCGCCGGTTGACGCGTACTTGCTGAAGATAATGTGCCCGGACTGCTCGCCGCCCAGACGGCAGTTGTTCTTCGTCATGTACTCGTAGACGTACTTGTCGCCCACGGCGGTCTTGGCGGATGCAATGCCGAGGTCATCCAGCGCGCGGAACAGCCCCAGATTGCTCATCACCGTCGCGACGACCGTGTTGCCCAGCAGCTCACCCGTCTGCTTCATGTGCCGTCCGCAGATGAAGAGGATGTGGTCGCCGGTGATTTCCATGCCCGTTTCGTCCACGCACAGGCAGCGGTCCGCGTCGCCGTCGAAGGCAAAGCCCACGTCGCAGTGGTTTTCGACGACGAACTTCTGCAAACCCTCGATATGCGTCGAACCCGCGTCGCGGTTGATGTTCAGCCCGTTCGGTTCGGCGTTGATGACCAGTGTCGTCGCTCCCAGCGCGTCAAAAACCGCCTTGGCGATGTTCCAGCTGGAACCGTTGGCGCAGTCCAGCGCAATCCGCCGTCCGCGGAAGGAGTACAGCCCCAGCGAAATCAGGTAGCCGACATAGCGGTTGCGCCCGGACACATCGTCCACCGTGCAGCCAATCTGCTCCTGATGCGCGAAGGGAATTTCGTCCCACGTCTGCCCGAAGCATTCCAGATGCCCGTCCAGGTAGGCTTCGACGAGGGCAATCGTGTCCTCATCCATCTTTTCGCCCTGCCCGTTGATGAGCTTGATGCCGTTGTCGTAGTACGGGTTATGGCTGGCGGAAATCATGATGCCGCAGTCAAAGCCATCGAGCCGCGCGACGAACGCGACGGACGGGGTCGTCGTGACATGGAGGAGGTACGCATCCGCGCCGGACGCGGTCAGCCCGCCGACGAGCGAATACTCGAACATATAGCTGGAACGGCGGGTATCCTTGCCGATGACGATGCGCGGGCGGGTGTGGTCGCCATTGCGGCGCTTGCACTCGCCGTAGTACCAGCCGAGAAAGCGTCCCACCCGGTAGGCATGGTCAGCGGTCAGCTCCTTGTTCGCTTCTCCGCGGAATCCGTCCGTTCCGAAATACTTGCCCATAATGGTCGTCTCCTTTGCTTGCGCGTTGATTTTTGGGTGATGGCAAACAGGTCTTTTCTAACTAAATGGTCTATTGTGCAGCTTCCAGAGGGCATGAAAACAGACGAAGTCTGCGGTCGCCCTCTGGACTCCTTCGGCTTCGCACGCCCATGTTTCTTGATTTATATTGAAAGTGGTTATAGTTTGTGTACCTTTTGTCCACCAACGAAATAACTTCCGATAGAAGTCAATAAACAGGAGTGTGCACCGAAGGTTTCCAAAGGGCGATCGGAAAGCCCTTTGGTCGCTCCCGCAGGAGCGAAACCCCTGCGCAGCAAAAACGCATTATATGTAGGGAAAGTCCCTCAAACAGAAGGGCTTTCCGCCTATTTCACCCTTGAAATAGGCTTATTTCGCGTCATACCCCAGCGTGCGCAAATCCGACGCACGGTTGCGCCAGTCGGGACGCACCTTCACCCATAACTTCAGGTTTACATGCAGCCCCAGCAGCTTCTCGATGTCCTCGCGCGCTTCCGAGCCGATGGTTTGCAGCATTGCGCCGTGCTTGCCGATGATGATGCCCTTGTGCGCGTCGCGTTCGCAGTAAATCGTCGCGTTGATTTCCATGAAGTTGTCGTTCATCTTCTCCATGCCCATCATTTCCACGCCGATGCCGTGCGGCACTTCGTCGCGCAAATGCTGGAGCGCCTTCTCGCGAATCAGCTCCGCGCAAATCAGCCGCTCCGGCTGGTCGGTCATCATAGCGTCCGGGAAATACTTCGGGCCTTCCGGCAGGTGCGTGGCAAGCTGCTTCGTCACGTCATCCAGCCCGTCGCCGGTTTTGGCGCTGATGGGGATAATCGCGTCATAGCCAAGGTCGGCGAAGGATGCAATCAGCCCCAGCAGCTTCTCCGGCGGCAGCAGGTCAATCTTGTTGATTGCCAGCACCTTCGGCACTTTCTTGCCCGCCATATCACGGACGATGGCGCGGTCGTGTTCGCCCACCTGCGTCGCGTCCACCAGCACCAGCACGCCGTCCATGCCGTCCATCGCGTCCTTGACGGACTGCATCATGCTTTCGCCCAGCTTCGTGCGGGGCGTGTGGATGCCGGGGGTGTCGAGGAACACAATCTGCCAGTCAGGGCGCGTCATCACGCCCATAATGCGGTTGCGCGTCGTCTGCGGGCGGCTGGAGACAATCGCAATTTTCTCGCCGACCATCGCGTTCATCAAGGTGGATTTGCCCACATTCGGGCGACCCACAATGGTAATAAATCCAGAATGGAATTTCGTATTTTCGCTCATGATTTTTCTCCTGATTTTACTCCTTCGTTGTCAGCTGCTGCGGGCCGAAGCCGTGCGGCAGCAGTTCCGGCAGGGTCGCGCTTTCCGTGCCGCCCTGCCACGTCACCAGCACGCGGATATTCGGTGCAAATTCGTTGAGCACCTGCCGGCACGCGCCGCAGGGCCACGGGGCGGCGTCGCGCGAGGCAATCGCAATCGCGGTGAACTCCCGCGCGCCCTCGCTGACCGCCTTGAACATCGCCGTGCGCTCGGCACAGTTCGTCAAGCCGAACGACGCGTTCTCGATGTTGCAGCCCTGAAACACGCGGCCATCCGCGCACAGCAGCGCCGCGCCGACCGGATAGCCGGAATAGGGTGAATAGCTCCGCAGCATCGCCTGCCGCGCCATTTCCAGCAGTGTCTCATCGGAAACGTCGGTCTGCATTTCGCCATCGCGCGTCATGCCGATGGCGGACAGAATCTTCTCCTCCATCGCCCGCATCTTCTTTTTGTCTTCATCCTCAATGTGGTCATAGCCCATCAGGTGGCACAGACCGTGGACGGTCAAATACGCTGCCTCCCGCTCCGGGGAATGCCCATACTCCGCCGCCTGCGCCAGTACATGCGGCATGGAGATGATGAGATCGCCGAGCATACAGGCATCCACCTCGTCATCCAGCTCGCGCGCAAGCAGCTTGTCGCACTGCCCCGCCGTTTTGCCTGCTGGATAATTCACCGTCGGGAAGGACAGCACGTCCGTCGCGCGGTCAACGCCGCGGTACTCGCGGTTGATTTCGTGAATCGCGTCGTCGCCGCAAATGCGGATGTTCACCGCGCAGGGACGCGAAACGCCTTCCATCCACAGGGCGCAGTCCGCCGCCGTCTGCATCAGGGACAAATAGCGCGGGTCAACCTGCGTGTCAATCTGCCAAAGCAGTTTCATGTGTTCTCCTCGCTTTCCTCCACCGGCGCGGCGGGCTTTTCCGGCACATCCGGCTTTTCCGCCTTCGCTTCTGGCTTCACTTCGGGTGTTTTTTCCGCTTCCGCCTGCTTTTCCGCCTTCGCTTCTGCCTTCACTTCGGGTGTTTTTTCCACTTCCGCCTGTTTCTCCGCCTTGATTTCCGCCTGCATCTGCTTCGTTTCCTTCTCCGCTTCCTTTTCCGCCTTGACGAGCGGGCGCGCGGGGACGTTCACCGTCGGGTACTCAATGCGCTCGTGGAACACGCCATTCAAGACCTTGCAGAACGCTTCGCAAATCGCGTCAATATCGCGCAAGGTCAGCGGCGAATTGCTGAGCTGCCCGTCCTCCAGCTTGCCGCGGACAAGGCGCTCGATGAACTGCTCAATCGCCTTGGGCGTGGGGTCAGGGATGGAGCGCACCGCCGCCTCGATGGTGTCCGCCAGCATGACGATGGCGCTCTCCTTCGTCGTCGGGCGCTGACCGTCATAGCGGAAATCAGCAATATCAACCGGCTTGCCGTCCGCCATCTGCAAGGCTTTGTGGTAGAAGTACATCACGGGGGTGTCGCCGTGATGCTCCATGATAATCGTCTGGATTTCAGGCGGCAGGTGGTATTTCTGCGCCAGCGCCAGACCATCGCGGGTATGCGCCGTAACAATCGCGGCGGATACATACGGGTCAGTGCGGTCGTGCGGGTTGTCGCCCATCTGGTTTTCCTTGAAATACAGCGGGCGCTTGAGTTTCCCGATGTCATGGAAATACGCGCCCGTGCGCGCCAGCAGCGGGTTCGCGCCGATTTTCTCCGCCGCCGCTTCCGCCAGATTCGCCACCACAATCGCGTGGTGATACGTTCCGGGCGCTTCCAGCAGCAGACGGCGCAGCAGCGGCTGATTCGGGTTCGCCAGTTCAAGGAGCTTCGCGGGCGTGGCGAGGTTGAACGCCGCCTCGAACACGGGCTGGAAGCCGACGGAAATCAGGCCGCTCAAAATGCCGCCCGCCATCGACCACATGGCGTTGTTCATCATGCCGGATATATTGTTGGAGGTCATCAGGCTCATGGCGAGGATGACGACCATATTCACCACCGCGACAATCACGCCCGCAATCACCATGCGGACACGCTGCGGCTTATCCTTCAAGTACTGCACGGCGACGATGCCGGAGACGACGCCCGTGAGTATCAAATGCACCATTTCCGCCGAGTAGGCGTTGGAACTGCCCGCGCTAAGCCCCGCCGCAATCAGCGCCATGGTGAACGTGGCGGAAATGCCGACGCGCGCACTCAGCAGCGTAGTCAGCAGCATCGCCGCCATCACGACCGGGGCAAGGTAGACATCCATCAGCTTGACGGCAATCACGCACAGTCCTTCGCACAGCACCAGCACCACCATGATGACGCTGGAGCGGCGCACGTCCCTCAAAACCTCCGGCGCAAGGATAACGAGCATCAAAATCAGCACCGACATGGAAATCGCGATGAGCAGCAGCGCGCCGAGGTAGATGTCATAATCATACGACGCGGTATCCAGCAGCCCCAGCGCCTCCAGCATGGCGAGCTGATTCGCCTGCACGCGCTCGCCCTCGCGGATGATGTTCTGCCCTTGCAGGTACACCACAGGCTCCACCTGCGCGGCGGCGTTCTCCTGCGCCTGCGCGGTCAATTCCTGGTCAATGACCATGTTCGGGCGGATGCAGTGGTTGAGCACGACGGGCACGATGTTCTGCATCAGCGACGTTTCGACGCGGTAGCCCGCAATCTGTTTAATCGCCGCGATGGACTGGCTGACCTGCCCTTCGCGGATGGTGGTGTTCAGCGCGCTTTCCACCGCGAGGCGCACCGTCACCGCCATTGTGTCGAAATTCTCCGTGCTGGCGCGCATGAGGACAGTCGCCTGATAGCGCGTGAGCGACACGGCTTCCACCTGCTGGAGGGCGTAGTCGATTTCCTCCGCGCTGAAGGTCGCCGCGAGGTTCGTTTCCGTCGCGGTTTCGCCGTCCTGCACGCGCAGGGTCAGCCCGTACTGCTGCACAATGCGCAGCTGGCGGAACGTCTCGTCGATGTCGCTCAGCACGCTTTCGGTCACGCCCTCCTGAAAGTGGTAGGTCGCTTCCACACGGACGGAGGCTTCGCGGCGGCGGCTTTCGGTCGTCACCGTGTCCTCCACGTCCTTCGTGGCGGTAATCGTCTGGTGCGAAATCGCGCCGACGCTCAGGCTGTAGCGCTGCGGTGCGCACGCCGCGGCAAACAAGACCAGCAGCACCAGCGTGCCGACGGCGTAAATGAGCGCGCATTTCGCGCCCGCGCCGTGCAGCCAAGTGGTGAAGCGGCGCAAAATCGGGCGGTGGTTCTGCTTGTTTTCGCGTTTACGCATGTAGTTATCACTCCTTCTGCACCGGAGGGGGCGGATTTACGGGCGCTGCCCTTCCGCTTCCCGATGGTAGTAGGCGTCATACGCCTTGACAATCGTCTGCACCAGCTCGTGGCGGACGACGTCCTTGTGCGTCAGGTGCACCATGCCGATTTCCGGAATGTCCTTCAAAATTTCGATTGCTTCCGCCAAGCCGGATTTCTTCCCGTAAGGCAAGTCCGTCTGGGTGATGTCGCCGGTAACGACGACTTTGCTGTGGAAGCCCAGACGCGTCAGGAACATCTTCATCTGTTCAGAAGTCGTGTTCTGCGCCTCGTCCAGAATGATGAAGGAATCCGACAGCGTGCGGCCGCGCATGTACGCCAGCGGGGCAACCTCCACCACGCCGCGCTCCAGCAGCTTCTGGTAGCTGTCCACGCCCATGAAGTCGTACAGCGCGTCGTAGAGCGGGCGCAGATACGGGTCAACCTTCTGCGTCAGGTCGCCGGGCAGGAAGCCCAGCTTCTCCCCCGCCTCCACCGCCGGGCGCGTGAGCACAATGCGCTCAATCTCCTTGTTTTTCAGCGCCACGACAGCCAGCGCCATTGCCAGATACGTCTTGCCCGTACCCGCCGGGCCGACGGCGAACGTGAGGTCATGGTCGCGGATGGCCTGCACATACTCCTGCTGCCCCAGCGTCTTGCAGCGAATCTGCTTGCCGCGGTGGGTGATGGCGACGACGGAGCGCAGAATCTCGTCGATGCGGTCCACGTCGCCCTCGCGCGCCAGGGCGATGGCGTAGCGGATGCGCGTGCGGTCAACCAGATCGCCGCGGCGGATCATTTCCAGCAGCTTCAGGATGACGCTTTCCGCCAGCGCCGCATCCTCCACTTCGCCCGTGAGGAACAGCTCCGAGCCGCGCAGGGAGACAGCGACTCCGCACTCCTGCTCCACCAGCGCAACATTCTGGTCGTTCAGCCCGAACAGGGACATATAGGCATCCATCGAATCCAGCGTCAGGGGAATCTTTCTCGTTTCAGTCAAAAACGATGTCCTTCTTTCCATTTGAGACGGCGACAATCAAGGTCACTTGGCTGGCGCGCCGCTGGGTATCTGCTCGGCAATATCCACAAGCCTTTCGCCCGTTGCCACTGCCAACAGTACCTCATGATCTATCATACTACAATTTACCCACTTGTCAACCAAAGATTCGTTCGTACCGATGATTTCGCGCAGTTTTCGCAAAGCAGCTATGCTTGCTTCGGCAGTTATTTCCTCATTTGCCCGATTTTGTTTCGTAATTTCACATTCATACCGCTTTTCCCACACGCAGGTGAGCGGCAGGAAGAAGCCGCCCAGCGGGAGCGTGCGCCGGGACACATCCGCCTGATGGAACACGCTCTCCGGCTCATGCCACAGGGCGAACCACGGGCTGACGACCGACACGCTTTCCTCCGTGCGCCCGGAATACGATGTGTGCAGCTCTGTCAAGTCCATGCGAACCGCCGCCGCGTCCCACACGCGCGCCATCACCACCCCGCGCGCTGATACCGCCCGCACGCCGCTGCCCGTGCGTTCCTCGCCGCGGATGAGGATTTGCCCCTTGCGCACCACGTCGCCGGGCTGAACAAGCGCCGTGCCCGCCTTCGTGCGGATGCTATCGACGATGCCGTCCCGCGCGGCGACCACGTCCCCCGCGCCCGTCTCGGACAAGGGCGTTCCCGCCGGCACGCCGTCCACCACGCGAATCAGCAGCGTCATCCCCCGCCAGCCGCACTCCACCCACGCCGTTTCCGGGTAGCGCCATTCCAGCAGGTCACGCAGCTGACCCGGATGAACGTCGCTTTTTCGCATCGGCGGGGTGATGCCCAGCGCCTGCAGGTATTCGGGCAAATCCGCGGCGTAAATCCCGGCGTTTTCAATCTCCACGCGCCACATCACCTGCGACGCGCCGATGAGCGCGCCAATGCCCAGCATCAGCGCGGAAAGCAGCGCCAGCCGATGGCGAATCCACGTCATCAGCCGTCCCGTGCCCTGCCGATTGCCCACCGAGAAGCGCCAGCCGCCGTTTTCCGCCATCATCCGCAGCGTCATCACATCATCCTCGCGGGCAAAGGCACTGAGATGTTTGCCGCGGATGCGCACGCCCGTCAGCAGCAGCCCCATTTCCCCCGCGCGGCGCAAAAACCGCGGCAGATTGACCCCATCCACCGTGACGGCGATAAGCCACGGCCGCCCGCTCATGTTCCGCCTCCCAGCACGCTGATGGCGTCAATTTGCCCGATCACAATCGCGTCTGATGATGAATAGCGCAGGAAGCGCAGGTTCGCCCCGCTAATGCGCAGCGTGCCCTCCTTCGTGCGGAAGAGCGCCTCCTCCGCCGTGTACCCCAGCAGACCCTGATGCTGCTCCACCCACGCGCGGCCGCGCCCCGTCAGCGTCACCTTGAATGCGCCGCCCGTCACCTCCGGCGGGAAAAACGGCTCCTTCTCCATGATGCACAGCCCCCTTTCTCATCGAATTTTTATGTTCCAGCGCCCGAAAATAGCCATCCACCCGAAAAAACCTGTTTACGTTTTCCGTTTTTGATGGTATAATGGTATGTACGGCGCGAAAAGCGTGCCGGGAAATGGGGAGTATGCGATGGCGCAGCTGAACGATTTGGGCATTGACCTTGGAACCTCCAATGTATTGATTTACCAGCAGGGCAAGGGGCTTGTGCTCCGCAGACCGGCGGTAGTCGCCATTGAGCGCTCCACCAAGAAGGTGCTGGCCATCGGGGACGATGCCCAGCGCATGGTCGGCCGCACGCCCAGCAATATCATGGCGATTCGCCCGCTGAAGCAGGGCACCGTCGCGGATTTTGAGCTGACGAACACCATGCTCCGCTTCTTTCTGAACGGTGTGCTGTCCAAGCGCCTGTTCTCCGGGCCGCGCGTCGTCATGAGCGTCCCTTCCGGCGTGACCGAGACGGAGAAGCACTCCCTCATCAACATCCTGCTGGACGCGGGCGTGAAGCGTACCTATCTACTTGATCGTCCGCTCGCGGCGGCGCTTGGCGTCGGCATGGATTTGCGCCAGCGCTACGGCCGCATGATTGTGGACATGGGCGCGGGCATCACCGACATTGCCGTTATCTCCGAGGGCGAAATCGTCCAGTCCTCCAGCGTCTATTACGCCGGCGACTATTTTGATGACGCGATTGTCCGCTACATCCGCAAGAAGTACTCTCTGCTGATTGGCGAGCGCACCGCCGAGCAGATTAAAATCAACATCGGCACGGCGATGAAGCCCGAAACCGACGAAGCGAACCTTGCCATGCCCGTCGTCGGCCGTAACCAGCTCTCCGGCCTGCCCCGCACGCAGGAGATTCACGCCGCTGAAATCTACGAGGCGCTCAAAGACCCCGTCGCCGCCCTCATCGGCAGCATTCAGGACGTGCTGGTGCGCACACCCCCGCAGCTGGCGTCCGATATTTTTGATGACGGCATCGTCTTAAGCGGCGGCGCAGCGGGACTGGCGCGTCTGCCCGAAGCGATTTACACCGCCCTGCACATCCCCTGCGGTGTCGCCGACGACCCGCAGACCAGCGTCGTTCTCGGCTGCGGCATTGCCGTGGAAGACCCCGGCGCCTACGCCTCCCTGCTCGACGACGGCCGCAAGGGTTTCAAGCGCCTGTAAGCCATTGCAATCGAATGCACCCCGTGTTTTTTTCCGAAAGCGGAAACGCACGGGGCTTTTTGTTTTTTTTGGGGGAAGTTTTCCACCACTCTCTATCACGATAAAAGTCAAGGATGGTGATGTGCACTGCGAAGGGGTCGAGGGGGCGACCGCAGACGTTCGTCTGTTTACATTGCCCCCTCGTCGCTCCCGCAGGAGCGAAATCCCTTGCGCAACAAAAAAGTGCAGTTGGTTTTGACCCCAAAATCAAATGAAATCAAGCGAAATCAAATGAAATCAAATTTCCTTGACGAACATCCATTCCCCGTACTACAATATCACTGTCGCAATAGCGGCGAATAAAATCCGAAAGGAATGACCCAAATGTGCAATGTAAACTACTTGATTGAAATCCGCCGTTTCAACACATTCGCCGCGCGAACCCGCCTCCCCGCCAGCGCCCAGCTGCTGTGGTACAAGCTGATTGAAATCATGAACCAGCACGCCCGCGGCGGCGACTGGTGCGACGGCTTTCTCCGCATCGACAATCCGTACCTGCTTGCCTACTTTCCCATGAGCGCCACCGCCCTCGCCGACGCCCGGCGGACCCTCTGCGAAGCTGGGCTTTTGGAGTACATTCCTGGCGAAAAGAAGCGCACGCCGCCCGCGTACCGCCTGCATTACTTCTCCGTTTGCGACGGAAAAGGCGCTGTTGAGCGTGACTATCCGCGTGAAATCAGTGCTGATAGCACAGCCGATTGCCCCGCTGATGGTCCCGAAATCCGTGACGATCCCCGTGACAATCCCGATTTTCCCGCCGAGCATCACGCTGATTGCCCCGAAATCCGCGACAATCCCCGTGTTCATCCGAATTACCCAAGCGTTTATCCAAGCGATTGCACAACCGTTTGTCCAACCGATTGCCACGGAAATACGCCCGATTTCCACGACACTAATATAAACTATACGGAAACAGAAACGGAAAACGTAAACCCAACGGGGAAAACGAATGATGATGAAAAGGAGACATCTGCTTCCTCTGCCGGATACGCGGGCGCGGGCGCGTGTACGGGGGCGTATGCGTGTACGGATGCGGGCGCGCGCGAGGGGGCTTTTCCGCGGTCAGTGCGGGAGAGCGCGAAACTGGCGGGTAAAGTGCTGCTGCATCAGTTGTTCACGGAGAATCAGCTGAATCGGGTGATGGCGGCGTTTGGAGCGTACCCGTTCGAGGACGGGCTGATGATTCAGGCAGTCGCCAAGACGGCGGAGGCGAATCCGACGAACGCGGTGAATTACCTGATTCAGCTGCTGACGGACTGGGGCGGCGCGGGTGTTCGGACGGTGACGGAGATGGAAGACTACCTGTACGCACGGGATATGGCGCAAGGGAACGCGCTGATGCACACGCGGGAGGAGGGGCGGGCGCTTTTGGGGGCGTTCAGGGCGGAGCATGGGGCGGCGTGAAGGGAAATGCGGAGTTCGGAATGCGGAATTATTTGGTTCTTCACGGAAAGTTGGGGAAGCAAACAAGGGCTTAAGCGAAGCACCAAAAAGCTGCACGCGGAAGGAGCATGAAAGCGCGACCAACTCAAT
>ENA-UOJF01001736-UOJF01001736.1-human-gut-metagenome-genome-assembly--contig:-P74-NODE-1736-length-13827-cov-5.723279_pt1 | contig 13827 bp, 10 predicted proteins | sample MGYA00242344_ERZ723891 | MGnify/ENA metagenome assembly ERZ723891 | reverse complement strand
GATTTTGTTTTGAGGGCGTGATGGATCCGGATACTGAGTACTGTCTTTCAGATATGTATATCCAGACTGTGGATGAAACGCATTCGATCCCGGAACTGAACAGTCTGCTGAAGCAGCTTTGTATGGATTATGCTAAAAGAATGCAGAAACTGAAAAAAGAGAAAGTCTATTCTAAAAATGAGGTGCAGTGCATTGATTATATATATCAGCATATCGGAGAGCGGGTTACAGCACAGATGCTTGCGGATCATTGCGGACTGCATGTCAATTACCTGTCACGCCTGTTTAAAAAGGAAATGGGACAGACGATCAGCGAATATATCAGAAGGAGTAAGATCGACACTGCAAAAAATATGTTGAAATATTCTTCTTATTCTTATTCGGATATTGCAGCAGGACTTGCGTTTTCCTCGCAGAGTCATTTTACGCATGTATTCCGGGAAGAAACGAAAATGACACCGCGACAGTACAGAGATCATTATTATAGAACAAACTGGGGAGAAGAAAAATGAGTAGTTATATCACAACAAGCAGCAAGATCCATTTTACACCGGTTTCACCGGATCCGGAACAGATCGTGATCCGGGATATCGCACATGCCCTTTCCCTGATGACACGGGCAAACGGACATTTTCCGGAATTTTATTCCGTGGGACAGCATTGTATCCATTGTTATGAGGAAGCGGTTGCCAGAAAATACAGTCCGTTTCTCTGCAAGGCATGTCTTTTACATGATGCAAGTGAAGCCTATCTGGCAGATATCACAAGACCGGTCAAGCAGTTTCTGCCCGGCTATCTGGAAATTGAAAAGCGGCTGCAGGATACGATTTATGAAAAATTTCTGGGGCGTGTTCCGACAGAGACGGAACAGACCGCAATTTCTTCTGTGGACGACACACTTTTATATTATGAATTTGATCATTACATGGGAGAAAAGTTACAGAAAAAGCCGCCAAAGCTATATTCAGCGCCCATTTTCGAGCAAAAAACGTTTTCGGAGATTGAAGAGAAGTACATACTTTTTTCACAAAGTTGACAAATTTCTATAACAAATTTCCAATATTCTGTAAACAAAAGAAAGGGAAAACACAGATAGTTGCAAAAAGACAACTTTGAGGAAGAGAGGTAAGAATTATGTATGACAACGATTTGAATCAGGATTTAACATATGTGGAAAGAAATCCGGAAGTCCCAATGCCGGAGGACAATGGTAAGAAAAAACATAAAAAAGAAAAGAAACCGGGGAAAGGAACCGGCAGAAGTGCATTAAACGGTCTGGTATTCGGGCTTTGTGCAGCATTGATCTTCTGCGGGGTGGTAGCAGTCGGTAACAGAACGTTTTTAAAACCGGCGCAGCAGGAAACCGTGGCAAGTGCAGAAACAGCAGAAACGACGGATGCAACGGATAAAAAAGCTGATATTCCAAACACAACGACAGGCACAGCGCAGACTGTATCGCAGGCAGGCACAGGTTATTCCGTATCCGACATTGCCAAAAACTGTATGCCTTCCATCGTAGCGATCACTACAAAGGGAATTGAAGAAGTCAGAAGTATGTTTGGTACACAGCAGAGAGAAAGTGAAGGTGCAGGTTCCGGTATTATCGTAGGAAAGAATGATACAGAGCTGCTTATCGCAACCAATAATCATGTAGTCAGCGGTGCGGAAGAAGTTTCCGTCTGTTTTGATGATTCAGAGGATTCTGTTGTATCTGCAAAGGTAAAAGGAACAGATTCTTCCAATGATCTTGCAATCGTATCCGTAGCATTATCCGATATCAGTGATGATATCCTTTCCAATATTAAGATCGCAACGATCGGTGATTCTTCTTCCGTTCAGGTAGGAGATCAGGTAGTAGCCATCGGTAACGCACTCGGTTACGGACAAAGCGTTACAACAGGTATTGTTTCCGCACTGGACAGAGAGGTTACGATCGATAATGTGACATCCAAGCTGATCCAGACAGATGCAGCGATCAACCCTGGTAACAGTGGTGGGGCCTTATTAAACATGAAAGGTGAACTGATCGGTATCAACTCAGCCAAATATGCTTCCGCAGAAGTAGAAGGCATGGGATATGCGATTCCGGTAGCAACAGCACAGCCGATTCTGGATAATCTGATGACAAGAGAAACCAGAGATGTTGTTTCCGAAGATGAAGCAGGTTACCTTGGAGTATCTGTACAGGATGTATCAGAGGAAGCTTCTTCTTACTACGGAATTCCATCCGGTGCATATCTGGCAGCCGTAGAAGAAAATGGAGCAGCAGCAAAGGCAGGTATCAAACAGGGCGATATCATCACAAAATTTGACGGACTTTCCATTTCAAGTGCTTCCGAACTGAAAAGCACAATTGCCTACTACAAAGAAGGCGAGACTGTAGATGTTACTTATATGCGCGCCAACAACGGTGAATATGAAGAACATACCGTAAGTGTTACGCTGGCAAAGAGTGAAGCCGCTGCAAAGCAGAACGCGCAGCAGAAGAACAGTACCGACAGTCAGAGTGGCAATCCAAAAGACGGGCTGACCGTTCCGGATCCGGATGCAGATCAGTCAGAAGATCAGCAGCAGGACGAAAGTCAGTACTATGGAAATATGCAGGATTTTTTCAATGAATTTTTCGGATATTAAAGGAAATGTCCGGACGGATGTGAAAGAAGCCTGTAATAGGGAATGAAATATAGGAATGTGCAAAAGGATTTCTTCCGGGAAAAACAGGAAGAAATCCTTTTTGCGCTCCGCCTTGCAAAATAGAGTAAAATCGTTATAATGGATACAGAAATAGGGAAGATGATTCGGAAGGTGTAATATGAAGCAAAAGACAAAAGAAAATCTGAAATCTATCAGAAGCTACATGATAAATAATTATCTGATCTCGGTTCTGCTGATACTGGTGATCGAAGTGCTGGCAAGGCATTCTCTGACGGATGGGATCCGTTTTGTATGGGATCATCCGTTTCTGATTTTGTTAAGTGCAGCGATACTGACTGCTTTTTATGCACTGGCACTGCTTGTGCCCAAGCGTAATTTTGTATGGCTGTGTATTACAGTGGTTATTGTGGGATTAGCGGTGACCAATTCTATTTTACTCTGCTTCCGTATCACACCGCTGGCAGCAACGGATATTGCGCTGCTGACTTCTGTGTTCGAGATCATGGGGATTTATCTGACAGTATGGCAGATCATTTTGCTGGTACTTTTGGTTCTTGTAGTGATAGCGGGGCTTATTTATCTGGGCATCCGTATGAAAAAACAGGTGTATCATCCACTTCTTGCGGTCTGTAATGCAGTGATTTCTATTCTGGCGGTCGTTTTGATGATCCATATCGGGGATGCAAGGGGCTGGCTGCAGACAGAGTTTGCCAATCTGCCGGATGCATATGCGGATAACGGATTTGTTTACTGCTTTACCAGAAGTCTGTTTGACCGGGGCATTTCCAAGCCGGATACTTATGATGAAGATACTGTGGATAATATTCTGGAGGATATGAAAAAGCAGACGACCAACGAGGTGGGAGAAAAGCCTAATATCATCTTTATACAGTTGGAATCTTTTATGGATTTAAAACGCATGCAGGGAGTAACGTATTCGGAAGAGCCTACACCGGTTTACAGCAGCTTACGGAAAACCTGTCCGGGCGGATTTTTGAAAGTACCGAGTGTGGGAGCAGGAACGGCAAATACGGAATTTGAAATACTGACCGGTATGACGCTGGATTATTTCGGTGCGGGAGAATATCCTTATAAGACGGTTCTGCAGGATGAAACATGTGAATCCATGGCATACAATCTGAGGGAGCTGGGTTACCGGACCGGAGTACTTCATAATAATACGGGATCCTTTTACAGCAGAAATAAGGTGTTTGCAAACCTGGGCTTTGATTATTTTGTTTCATCGGAATATATGGAAAATCTGTCCTACAATCCGATCGGATGGGCAAAAGATAAGGTTTTGACGGGGCAGATCCAGCATATTTTGAAGGCAACATCTGAGCCGGATCTGATTTATACCATCACAGTACAGGATCATGGTAAATATCCGACTGAGCTTTTAGAGAATCCGCATATTAAAGTAAGTGGGTTTGCACCGGAGGATGAAGGACGGCAAAACGCTTTTACTTACTATGTCAATCAATGTCATGAAACGGATGCCTTCTTAGGTTCTCTGATCGCAACACTGAATGCTTTTGAGGAGCCGGTCGTGCTTGTTTTGTACGGCGATCATCTTCCGAATCTGGATATTACGGAAGAAGAGCTTGCAAGCGGAAATCTGTTCCAGACAGAATATGTGATCTGGTCAAATAAAAAGATGCTGGAAGATTACGAGTTATCCAAAAAAAATGAAAATCTGTATGCTTACCAGCTTTCTGCCCATGTGCTGAAGCTGTTTGGTATGAACAACGGACTGCTTACGAAATTTCATCAGATGTACCATAACTATGATAATTACAAATCAAATCTGAAAATTCTGCAATATGATATGCTGTATGGGAAAAAAGAGGTTTATGACGGACTTTCGCCATATGAGCCGACGGATCTGCAGATGGGCTTTGATCCGATCCGGATCACGGATGTTTCTTCGGTCGGTGGCTCGGTATATGTCATGGGCAAAAACTTTACGGAAAGCAGCTTTGTCTTTATTGACGGAAAGAAGCAGGATACGGTATTTTTAAATGAGAATACACTGATGGTATCGGATAAGGAGCTCGAAGGCGGCGAAGAGGTTTATGTCGCACAGCTTACCGAGGTCAGCGCGCAGCTGAGCAGTACAGAGGTGTTTATCTACGGGGACTGAAAGAGAACAGCCTGATAAAATGATAGAAATGAAAAAGGAAGGATACAAAAATGGAACTGATTGGAAAAGAAGGTTTTACTTTTACGGAAGGCGGCGTATGCGCGGCAAAAGGGTTTCTGGCAAATGGACTCAACTGCGGATTGAACAGTGATCAGAATAAAAATGATCTCTGCCTGATCATGAGCGAAAGCGAGTGCAGCGCAGCAGCGGTTTACACGCAGAATAAAGTAAAAGGTGCACCAATCCTTGTAACAAAGCAGCATCTGGCAAAAACGGGCGGAAAGGCAAAGGCAGTGATCGCTAACTCAAAAAATGCCAATACCTGTAATGCGGATGGAGAAGAAAAAGCAGAGAAAATGTGTCAGCTGGCAGCAGGGCAGCTGGGCATCAAAGCAGAAGAAGTCATTGTGGCATCCACCGGCGTGATCGGACAGATCCTGCCGATCGAGCCAATCGAAACGCATATAGAGGAGCTTGCAAAAGGGCTGACAGCAGATGGTAATGAAAAGGCAGCAACAGCGATCATGACAACGGATACTGTCAAAAAGGAAGTTGCCGTTTCTTTTGCGATAGATGGAAAGACTTGCCATGTCGGCGGTATGGCAAAGGGAAGCGGTATGATCCATCCGAATATGGCAACGACACTGAATTTCGTAACAACGGATGTATGTGTTGCACCGCAGCTTGTGCAGAAAGCACTTTCCGAGATCGTAAAAGTGACCTACAATTGTCTGAGTGTGGACGGTGATACATCAACGAACGATATGGTATGCGTGCTGGCAAACGGACAGGCAGGTAATGCCATGATCACGGAAGAGGGAGAAGCATATCAGCAGTTTTATGAAGCGTTATATCTGGTTCTCATGAATATGACAAGAATGCTTGCAGCAGACGGAGAGGGCGCAAGCAAGCTTCTGGAATGTACTGTTTCCGAAGCAAAAGATCTGGATACTGCCATTATCGTGGCAAAGAGCGTGATCTGTTCTCCACTGTTTAAATGCGCAATGTTCGGAGAGGATGCAAACTGGGGACGTGTGCTATGCGCGATCGGATATGCAAAAGCGGATTTCCCGATCGAGAAGGTCGACGTGGATCTGGCATCTGAAACAGGTGTGCTTGCGGTCTGCAGAAACGGTTCCGGTATTGCATTTTCAGAGGAATTTGCCAAGGAAGTGCTGCATGCGGATACGATCCGGATTCTGGTCAACCTGCATGATGGCGGTGCAAAAGCAACAGCCTGGGGCTGCGATCTGACGTATGATTACGTCAAGATCAACGGAGATTACCGTTCCTGATATACCGGTCTGCATTTATATAGATTTTTATATAGAATTTAAACAAGCTCCTGTATTCTGATTTACTGCAGCCGGCTGTATATGCATCGCGTGGCAGATCAGAGTGCAGGAGCTGTTTATGTGAAGAAGAAATGTGTCGCAGGCGACCGCGATTAACCTATTGACGCACCGGAGTGCAGATGTTATGCTGAGTGTATTAGTGGAATTAGTACACTCGCATTTGGAGGAGACTATATGATTTTAGTTGACAGTCAGGATGCCAGTCCGATTTATGAACAGGTATACAGGCGCATTCGTACGCTGATCATGACAGAGGCGTTAAAAGAAGGAGAACAGCTTCCTTCTGTCAGATCGCTTGCCATGGAGTTATCGATCAATCAAAATACAATTCAGAGAGCATACAGTCTGTTAGAACAGGAAAAGCTAGTGTATGTTGTCAAGGGAAGAGGGAATTTTGTGGCACACAACGATGAAATTCCGACAATGAAGCGGAAGCAGTTTATTGAGAAGTGCCAGAAGATAATCCGGGAAGCAAGGCAGATGGGGCTGACCGGCGAGGAGATCACAGAGATGCTGCGCCAGTGTATGGAGGAAGAAAATGATAGAGATTAAACATATCACGAAGTCATTCGACGGCTGTAAGGCTGTGGAGGATGTCAGTGTGACGATAAAGGAAGGTCAGGTTTTCGGACTGATCGGAACAAACGGAGCCGGGAAAAGCACGACGCTGCGTATTATGACAGGTATCATGAAACCCGATGCGGGTGAAGCACTGGTAGATGAAGAGCCGGTTTATCGGAATGTGGGAAGGAAGGAACGTATTACGTTCATACCGGATGAGCCATACTTTTTTTCAAGTGCCACGCCTGTGACAATGGCGCAGTATTATGCAAGCATTTATCCGGCGTTTGAAATGGCACAGTTTTATGAGTGGCTGGATAAATTCGGTCTGGAAAAAACAAGAAGGATCGCGACTTTTTCAAAGGGAATGAAAAAGCAACTGATCATGTTATTGTCTATTTGTACGTATACCAAATATCTGATCTGTGATGAAACCTTTGACGGGCTGGATCCGGTCATGCGCCAGAGTGTAAAAAGTATGATCGCAAGCCAGATGGAAGAGCGGGGGCTGACCTGCGTGATCGCATCCCATAATCTGCGTGAACTGGAGGATATCTGCGATCATGTCGGTCTTTTGCACAGAGGAGGTGTGCTCCTTTCCAAAGATCTGCAGGATATGAAATGCAATATCCAGAAGGTACAGTGTGTGTTTCAGACAGAGACAGATGCTCTGATCGGTATGCAGAATCTGGATATTGTACAGAAGGAAAAGAGAGGCTCTTTGTATACGCTTACGATCCGAGGGAAAAAAGCAGAGATCATAGCACATTTTTCACAGGTTGGTACAGTCTTTTTTGAAGTATTGCCGTTATCTTTGGAGGAAATTTTTATCAGTGAAACGGAGGTGGCAGGATATGACATCCGGAAACTCATTATGGGTTAGAACAAAAGAAAATGCCAGACGCAGGAGATGGCTCTGGATCGGAAACTGTTTCGTCTTTTTTATGTGGATGCCAATTCGTTTTCTGGCTATGTGCAGCAGCCTGCAAAGAGACTACGGAACGAATGCGGGGGACATTTTTATAGACAGTGCAAGAAATCTGCTGATGTCCAACATTGGATTCGGAAATGGATCCAGCCTGACCTCTTATTCTGTCATGTACAGCTCTTTTACAACGCTTCTGCTGATCATGCTGTCGGCTGTAATTGCCGCCATGGAAGGATATTCTTATTTATATGACCGCAGGAAGGTAGACAGATTCCACAGTGAACCGGTCAGCTGCCGTATACGCTTTTTCAGTATCTATCTGAACGGATTTAAGAATTTTGCACTGCCTTACCTGTGCAGTGTTCTGCTATCTGTGCTGATCGGTGGATATTATCATCTTCTGACGGGAAAAATGATCGGATATTTTGTGGGGATAACTGTATTTACAATGTTGTTTTTCCTTGCGGTCTATCATATGGCTATACTGGCAGTTGTCCTGACCGGAAATTATATTGCGGGCGTCTGCGGTATCCTGGCATTTCTTGGGATAGAATGGGCGATCCGGAGTCTGGTGTACAGATATTGTCTGGCATATTACCATACTTTTTCATCGTACTCGCGTGACGAGATCATGAGTCCTGTTTTCAGTGTGGCTACGATCTTTTTGCAGGGACTTCGGAAATTTGCCGTAAATGGAGAGAAAACAGTTACCGCCCTGCTTCGGCATATGGGAAGCAGTGTAGGCGGCATGTTGCTTTTAGCGGTAATAGCGTTAGCGCTCGCTTACCTGGCATATCGTAACAGACCGGCGGAAGCAGCAGGGCATTCCATGGCATTCGGCTCCTTGAAACCACTTGTAAAAATAACGGCGATGGTACTGGCGGGGCTGACACTCGGCTGGATCTTATCGGATCTTTCCGGAAAATCAAATTATATTGTAGGGATTGGTATTTTTATGGGCGTACTGCTTGCCCATTGTATTGTCGGTATCATACTGGAACAGCGGCTGTCTGCGGTGTTTCATAATCTGTGGCAGCTTGGACTGGGTATTGTAATATCCGGACTGATATTTTCTGTTTTTGCCTTTGATCTGACACGCTTTGATGACCGTGTACCAAAGGCGGCAGATATCGATACCGTGGCGATCGCACTGTCCGCACAACAGAATGACAGTTCCTCCTATTATGGAGATTTTATTAAAGTAATGGTCAAGCGGATGTATCTGAAGGATACAGAGGCAGCGCTGCAGTTTGCCGCTGCTGACTATTTCCATCAGACCGGTGATAATGAGCTGTTGGATTACAATAATCAGTATGATGTAACAACTGTTTTATATCGTATGAAAAACGGAAAAGAATATTATCGCACTTACTACATTGATATGGCAGCACAAAGTGATATGATGGACCGGCTGCTCGAGAATGAGGATTATAAAAAAGCGGTTTTTCGTATTTATGATGAAGACTATATGGTGGGATATGACAGAAAACAGTGCTATTTTGAGGATGTGTTCGGAACAAAAACTCTGCGGGAAGAAGAGATTGCGGATCTGATAGAGTGTCTGAAGCAGGATTATACGTCTTATTCTTATACGAACCTGCGGGATGAAGTGGAAATCGGGCAGATTTCGTTTAATGCCTCTGATAAAAACTATATAGATCAGATGAGTGACAGCTATGCTGTTTATCCGTTCTGTAAAAAGACACTTGCTTACCTGGAACAGAAAGGGTACTATGAATCTGACCGTACTCTGCTTGATGAGGTGAAGCGTGTAGAGATCACCTATTATGTAGATGACGATTATATGAATGTGAAAAGGGAAAATTATGATGACAGGGCAGAAATTGAAGAAATTATAAGCAGCTGCCAGCTGTCAAATTATGGTACCTGGTGGAAAGAACAGAATGATTATATATCGGATGTATATGTCAGTACCTATACAAGTGACGGTAATATACAGTCGTTCCGTGTCTTAAAGGCAAAGGGAATTCCTGATTTTGTACAAAAGGATCTGGAATATGAGGCAGGTACGCAGAAAGAATAACGGTGGATGCCAAATTCGCGATTAGATACTGAGAGGGCAGAAAGGATATCAGATTATGTTAAAAGGAAAAACAGTGCTGCTGGGAGTTACTGGCTCCATTGCAGCTTATAAAATGGCAAATGTGGCAAGCATGCTGGTGAAAATGCATGCGGAGGTACATGTGCTCATGACACAGAATGCGACACAGTTTATCAATCCGATCACGTTTGAAACGCTGGTAGGACATAAGTGCCTGATCGATACGTTTGACCGGAATTTCCAGTACAGTGTGGAGCATGTGGCGCTGGCAAAGAAGGCGGATATCGTGCTGGTTGCACCGGCTTCCGCAAATGTGATCGGCAAGATCGCAAACGGGATCGCAGATGATATGCTGACGACAACGGTTATGGCATGTCCTTGTAAAAAGCTGATCGCACCGGCAATGAATACACGGATGTTTGAAAATCCGATCCTGCAGGACAATCTGGAAAAGTGCAGACATTACGGAATGGATATCATAATGCCGGACAGCGGCAGACTGGCTTGCGGTGATGTCGGAAGCGGCAAGCTTCCGTCAGAGGAAGTGCTGGTGGCAGCGATCTTAAAGGAGATCCGCTACGAAAAGGATATGCAGGGCTTAAAAGTGCTTGTGACAGCAGGTGCAACGCAGGAAGCGATCGATCCTGTCCGTTTTATTTCCAATCATTCCACAGGCAAGATGGGATTTGCACTGGCAAAAACCGCTATGCAGAGAGGTGCGGATGTTACCGTGGTGGCAGCACATACAAGTGCCAAGGAGCCGCTTTACGTGAATATCAGACGCGTGAGCAGCGCAGCAGATATGTTTGAAGCCTGCAAGGAAGAAGCAAAGACTGCAGATATTATTATAAAGGCAGCGGCGGTTGCGGATTACACGCCGGTTGAGACAGCCGACAATAAGATCAAGAAAAGCGATGATACGATGGCGATCACCTGCAAAAGAACGCAGGATATTTTGGCATATCTTGGTGCGCATAAGCCGGACGGACAGTTTTTATGCGGTTTTTCCATGGAAACAGAGCATATGCTGGAAAATTCAGAGAAAAAGCTGGAGAAGAAAAATCTGGATATGATCGTAGCGAACAACCTGAAAGTAAAAGGCGCAGGCTTTGCGACGGACACCAACGTTGTGACACTGATCACAAAAGAAGAGGTCAAAGAGCTTCCGCTGATGAGCAAGGATGAAGTAGCAAATGAGATTCTGACACAGATACTACAGCGCAGGTGCCCGGAAAACGGACAGTAAGCACAGGGTAACTGAAAATAACAGCACTTGCTGACAGATATATGGTATAGATAAAAGTGAGGAAACAACAGATGAAAAAAGTGTTAATGATAGGAATGGGAAAATTCGGGCGCCACCTCTGCGACAGCATGTCAAAGCTCGGAAATGAACTGATGGTCGTAGATGTACGGGAGGAAGTGCTGGAAGAGCTTGTTTCAAAGGTGATGAATGTCAGGATCGGTGACTGTACAAGTGAGAAATTTTTAAAAAGTCTGGATGTTGGCTCTTTTGATATTTGCATTGTCTGCATCGGCAGTAACTTCCAAAGCAGTCTGGAGATCACAAGCCTTTTAAAGGAAATGGGGGCAAAATATGTGATCAGTAAGGCGAATCGTGATATTCATGCAAAGTTCCTGCTGCGTAACGGTGCGGATGAAGTCATTTATCCAAACAGGGATATTGCACAGCGTCTGGCAGTCAGACTTTCTGCCAACCACGTTTTTGACTATATCCAGCTTTCCGATGACTATTCGATTTATGAAATACCGGTACATCAGGACTGGATCGGACGTACGATCCGCGATATTAATATCAGAGCAACTTACCAGATTAATGTACTGGGAATCAAAACAGAAGAAGACACGGATTTTCTTCCAAAACCGGAATATTGCTTTACCGGAACGGAACATCTGATGATCCTCGGACGGAAAGAGGATGTAGCTTCGCTGCTTGAGAAAATGTAATCGTATGAAGAAACTTATTTTATTTGAAGGGGATATAGAAACACAGGGGTATTTTTCCGGACAGATGAAGAAAGAGCTCTTGCGGCTCGGGTATGATGTCTATTTGTATGATCTGAAGAAACCGTGGAAAAGCACGGGGGAAATGCTGCGCTTTCTGGAAAAAGGAAATACGATGCTGCTTTCCTTTAACTTCCATGGAATGTGTCAGGAACCGCAGTTTCTTGATGAAAACGGCACTTATATCTGGGATGCGCTGGACGTGAAGTGCTGTAACATTTTGGCGGATCACCCTTATTACTATTATAAGCTGCTGGCACAAAGGCCGCGTAATTACTGTCAGTTGTCCATAGACAAAAATCATGAAGCGTTTATGCGGCGCTTCTTCCCGGAGGTTGAGCTGGGACCGTTTCAGCCACTTGGCGGAACACAGATCGACCATCCGGCATTAAAGAAAATGCCGGAGCGGAGCATGGATGTTGTTTTTACCGGCAATTATGCCTCGCCCTCCCGGTTTGAAAAGTACATCACACGTCTGGGAGACGAGTATACGGCATTTTATTACGAGATGATAGATTCGCTTTTGGCGGATCCGTCGCAGACGGTTGAAGCGGTTGTGGAACATTTTTTACGCCGCGAAATCCCACAGGTGACAGAGGCAGAGCTGAAGGAAACGATGCAGAATATTACTTTTCTTGATCTGTATGTGCGTTATAAAACGAGAGGTGAGGTCGTAAAGACACTCGTGGATGCAGGGATCAAGGTGCATGTATTCGGCGATAAATGGAATGAACTTCCCTGTGAAAGACCGGAAAATCTGATCAACGGAGATTCTCTTTTTTCAGAGGAATGTCTGGAAAAAATCAGAGACAGCAGGATTTCTTTAAATGTACTTCCGTGGTTTAAACTGGGGGCACATGACAGGATCTATAATACGATGTTAAATGGTGCGGTCTGCCTGACCGATACCAATCCTTATCTGGATGGGATCCTGCGGGACGGCGAAAATTGCCGCCTCTTTTCTCTGACACGGAAAGAAGAATTGCCGGATATTGTCAGATCGCTTCTTGCCGATCCTGCCAAAATGGAACAGATCACAGAGGCAGGGCTTCAAACAGGTCTGCAGAACACCTGGGCACAGCGCATGGATCAACTTGATCCGTGGCTCAGGAGGCAGTAAGAGACGGGAGAATATGAAATAGCCGGCGTCACATTTCATGTGACACCGGCTTGATTTTTTAGGGATGTTTATTGATATAATTAACTATACATTAAGCTCAGCCAGTTCATAAAGCAGCTTTTCACTGTCCGCCCAGCCAAGACATGGATCTGTGATGGATTTTCCGTAAATGCCTTCGCCGATTTTCTGATTGCCTTCCTCAATGTAGCTTTCGATCATGACACCCTTGACGAGAGAGTGGATATCAGGATTTACCTTTCTGGAATGCATAACCTCCTTGACGATACGGATCTGCTGCTCGAATTTCTTGCCGGAGTTGTTGTGGTTGGCATCGATGATCGCAGCAGGGTTTAAAAGCTCGCGTTCCTGATACAGATCATTTAAGCGGCTTAAATCTTCATAATGGTAATTCGGAAGACTTCTGCCGTATGGATTGACGGAACCACGCAGTACAGTATGTGCCAGTGGATTTCCGGTCGTTTTCACTTCCCAGCCACGGTAGGTAAAGGTATGTGGATGCTGGGCAGCATACACACTGTTCATCATAACCGTCAGATCACCGGAGGTCGGGTTCTTCATACCTGCAGGCACATCAAAACCGCTGACCGTCAGACGATGTAACTGGTCTTCTACAGAACGTGCGCCAATGGCAACATAGGAAAGAAAATCAAATACATAGCGGTAGTTTTCCGGATAAAGCATTTCATCAGCAGCAGTCAGCCCTGATACATCCATGGCATGAATGTGCATCTTACGCATGGCTACGATACCCTGCAGAAGATCCGGTTTTTTGGAAGGATCCGGCTGATGGACGATGCCCTTGTAGCCTTCGCCGGTTGTACGCGGCTTATTTGTATAAATACGCGGAATGACAAGTAATCTGTCATTGACCTTTTCATTGACCTTTGCAAGTCTGTCTACATAATCGCAGACTGCATCTTCATTGTCCGCACTGCAGGGACCGATGATAACAAGCAG